>Ga0209918_1000007_pt1 | contig 236585 bp, 224 predicted proteins | sample SalPonD_shore_MG_FD_185712 | JGI IMG/M metagenome (GOLD analysis project Ga0209918, IMG submission 185712) | Salt pond soil microbial communities from South San Francisco under conditions of wetland restoration - Salt Pond MetaG... | ecosystem: Environmental > Aquatic > Marine > Intertidal...
ACACGGAGGATCTTCGAACCCGGATCTATGACCGATACCGAGCTGACTTCGACGTGTTTGGCTATTACCCCGAGCTGGCTCGAATCATGGATTTCAAGGGGCATCGGTCGCATACGTCGATTGGCACGCGACCCGCCAATGTGCAGCAGCCGCTGCCGGTCTGGAGCCCGGCGTTCCTTTTCGCCCGTATGTTCAATTTCGTGCAGCGGTCAGCGGTCTGGACCTTCGCTTGGTATGCACGCCGTGCGGTTGCGAGGGCACGATCGCGTTTCATTCGCTAACGAGCATCCGCGGGGCGTGCGGTGATTCGGTATTCAGTCGTGCCAACTATGTCGGCGGCCGTTTGTGGTCCGGTCCACACGGGCGTGAGCCACGCCACGTCACCATTCCGCAATGAACGTACACGCGCGGATGGTTACTCCACTGGGTAACCGTATCGCCGTGCGAGCGTTCCTGCCCAAAAGGCAACGGCTTCGCGGATCTCTCGTTGGTGTGTGTCCCCCCGCCGGGGAGTGGCGTTGATCGGTGCGCCGCAGAGCCGTTGCGCCAAGCGCCTGGAGTCGGACAGATTGAGGCCGGTAGCGAGCGTCCGTACAGCGTCGGGCTTGGATTGTTCGCCGAATAGGTCCTCGAATCGAAATCGTTGTACGGGAACGGCGGCGGACCGCGCTTCCCGCTCAATGTAGCCATTTACAGTCGACCAAAACCAGACCGCGCGTTGCACAGGCGTCATGTCGCGCCAGCGCGGCGGTTCGTCATCGCGGTTCGGCGTCGGCACGAGGTCGGGAACCGCATCCGCGATCAAGCCCTTGACGTGTGAAAACGAGCGGAATCGTACTGCGGACAGGGCATAGTCGGCGGGGTCTCGCACGATGTGGATGAGACGACAACTGGGAAATACCTTGGGCAGGATGCCCGTGAATCCCCAAAGCGCCGGGGTTGTGTCGATGTGCGTGCCGGTCACACGGCGGAGTTCGCGCCACCGAAGAAGCTGAAGCAGTCTCGCTCCTGCAGCGGGTGAGGTCTTGCGCGCGAATAATCGAACGCTGGTTCTCCGGAGCAGCAACCAGAGCGGGGGCTCGTGCGCTACGTCGATGGAGGGCTCGATCTCACGGACGTACTCTGCCAGGGCGGTGCTGCCCGCGCGCCCACAGGAGAGCACGAAGACGCGAGTTCTCACGGTTGCGTATCCGCCGCGCTCGTGGTCGGCGGCTTGATGAATGCGCGAATCAACTGGAGAATTTGTTCCTCTTGGTCGACATGCACCCAATGTGCCGCGTCGGCAATCGTCTCGATTCGGGCATTAGGAAACCACGTCCGAATATCCGTGTCAGCCTCGGGTGGCATGTAGTCGGAGACGCCACCACGAATGAAAAGCGTCGCTCCCGTATATGGCTGCGCGCCGGTTGGGGCGGCGGCAATGTCAGAATAGCCCATGGCAATGGTATCCAGCGGTATGCGCCAACCAAAGCCCCCACGGCGGGACCGAACGAAGTTCTTGAGGAGGAACTGCCGGATCTCGGCCTCGGGTATCGATGGCGCAAGGGCTCGGTCAGCTTCTGCACGAGAGGACAGCGCGCACAGATCGAGAGAGCGCATGGCTTCGAGCTCGCGGTCGTGCCGGCGCCCGTGATCGATGGGGGCAATGTCGATAACAATCAGCTGTCGCACCCGTTTCGGGTACGAGAGTGCCAGTTGCATCGCGGTCTTTCCGCCAAGAGAGTGTCCGAGGAGTACCGCAGAGCCCAGGGCGTAGGCATCCATGGTGTCACGCACATCCGCCGCCAGCGTCGGATAGTCCATTGCGTCGCCACTGGGTGAGCGGCCATGGTTGCGGAGGTCCATGGCGTATATGGTGCATGCGTCGGAGAGGGCACGCGCGATCACGCCGAGGTTCTCATTGGAACCGAACAGTCCGTGAAGGGCGACGACGGCGGGGCCCGTGCCCTGGGTCCGCGTGTACAGTTGCATAAAGAATCCGGAGGACAGGCCGTGATATCGTGTTCTGCCGTTTGCGTAGGCTACCAGAAGGAGCGGGAACGATGTATGCCCCAGACCCGGCTGCAGAGCGCGACATCCTTAGGCAGTCGGAAACCTATTCTCTCTGGCGCCAGGACATCATCCGTTTCGCCGATCTCGACGTGCTTGGCCACGTCAATAACGTGGCCTACATGGTGTACTTCGAGACCGGGCGAGTTGCGTTCCTGGAATCGCTCAGCCGCCCGCCGAGGAGCCGTGATGAAGAGCCTACGTTTGTTCTGGCGCACATAGCCGCAGACTACATCGAGGAACTATACTATCCGGGTGTAGTGGGTATCGGTACTGCCGTGCGCCACGTGGGTAAGAGCTCGTTTAATTTGGGGCACGGAATCTTCGTCGACGGCAAGTGCAAGGCGGTTGCAACGTCCGTCATTGTACAAGTTCATGGAAAGCCGTTGAGGGCGGTGCCGTTGAGTGAGGCGCAGAAAATCCAGATCCGTTCAGTCTGCGATGGATCGTAGTCCAATACGTGCACCCGGAGCCGCGCATGGGCACCGATCCGCTGTACCACGGACGTGCCGGTAGATCGACGGTCGGCGTCGGGAAAAACGGACAACGTTTCTCGAACCGACCAATGATCGACTGCAAAGGTTCAGCACATGATTTACGCGATAATGGGTACGCGTGCGCAGGTGATCAAGCTAGCGCCGGTGATCCGCGAGATAGAGGCACGCGGTATCGAGTTGACGATTCTCTTGACGGGGCAACATCGCGCCACAGTCGGGGAACTGCTGCACGAATTCGGCATCTCACGTGAGCCGGTGGTTTTGTACGACGGGCCCGAGGTGGAATCGCTTGGCCGAGTCGTGCCATGGTTCATGCGCGCGGCGCGAGCAGGGATGCGTGCGGTGGGGTCGCGTCGGGCAGCCGCGCGCCACGAGCGCGACGTCTTCCTGGTTCATGGTGACACATTCTCGACGTTGTTGGGGATATGGATCGGGCGGCGCGCCGGTGGGCTCGTGGCGCATGTCGAATCGGGGTTGCGGTCTTTCAACTGGCTCAATCCATTTCCGGAAGAGTTGGTCCGAAGGCTGTCCATGAGCTCATGCGACATCGCATTTGCCCCGGGAGAATGGGCGGCTGGCAACCTCGCGCGTTGTCGGGGCCGCGTGATCGATACGCATGAGAATACGCTTGTCGATGCTGTGCGGTTTGCAGTCGAACGAAGTTGTGATACGCAACAGCGTCGAGCGGACGTGGTCGTCAGTATACATCGGTTCGAGACGTTGTATTCGCGTAAGCGGATCGTATTCGTCGTGGACTTTGTTCTGGAACTGGCGCGGGATCGGGAAGTTACGTTCGTGCTACATCCCTCAACGGAGCATCGACTGAAGACGGCCGGTTTAATGAGCAGGCTGCGTCAACAGGATAACATTTGGCTTAGGCCGAGAATGACTTATGTACCGTTCCTAGGGTTGGCAGGTCACGCGCGACTCGTGATCACCGATGGTGGCAGCAACCAGGAGGAACTTTCGTATCTCGGGGTACCGACGATCCTGATGCGCGAGAGGACCGAGCGTCGGGAGGGGCTGGGAGCCAACGTCCTTCTTGGGAAGTTTGACTTGCAGAGAATGCAGGCGTTTGCGCGCGAAATCCTGGGAGGGACGCAAACGGGTCACATTGATCTGCCGAAAGTCGAGCCATCGCGAATAGTCGTCGACGCTCTGATTCTGATGTCGCCGACGCACGGGAGTGCCTCGGAGCGCGCAAACAGGGGGGGAGGCGCTTGCTAAGTCGATGGCCCGGCGGCCGGGCATCAGCCTGAAACGGTCAGTCCCAGCGCGGATCCCGGACCTGGATCCAGCCATCCTCGTTGACGCGTACCGGAAACGTCTCGGTGGGCTCGTACGCGGGCGGGGTGAGGGCCTCGCCGGTGCGGATGCAGAATTGCGCGCCGTGGCGCGGGCACGTGACGCAGTCGCCTTCGATCGTGCCGCCGGTCAGCTGTCCGCCGTCGTGCGTGCAGACGTCCTCGATCGCGTAGAACGTGCCGTCGACGTTGAATACCGCGATGTCGACGTCATCCACGTCCACGACCCGGTATTCGCCGGGACGCATCTCGTCCTGCTTGGCGACGTCCGTCCAGTCCGACATCGTCAGGCTCCGTCGTATTGCGCGTGGGACTTCGGGGCGTGCGGGTGGCGCGCGCCCGACCCCGGTCAGAGCATCCCGGTCTGGAGCCGGGCGGCCTCGGACATCATCTCGGGCCCCCACGGCGGATCGAACACGAGCTCCACATCGCAGCGGCCCACCGCGGGGATCAGCTCCACGCGGTGACGGACGTCGTCGGCGATGACATCGCCCATGCCGCAGCCGGGCGCGGTCAGAGTCATGCGGATCTCGACGGCATAGTCGTCGTCGGAGTCGCGCTGCACCTCGCAGTCGTAGACCAGTCCGAGATCGACGATGTTGATCGGAATCTCGGGGTCGTAGCAGGTCTCGAGCTGGCGATACACGGCGGCCTTCACGTCCTCGTCCGTCGGATTCTCGGGGACATCGGGACCTTCCATGGGGTCGCGCCCGAGGGCATCGGCGTCGTCATTCGCGATGCGCGCCAGGTTGCCGCCGATGTTGACGGTGAAGCTTCCGCCGAGTGCCTGCGTGATGATCACCTGCATGCCCTTCGGCAGGATGATGCGATCGCCCGACGGAATGCGAATCGCCTGGACCCCGCGCGAGAGCGTGATTGGTTCGTAACCCTGCATCATGGCGTGGGCGTTCCTTACGCGAGCAGTTCGCGAACGTTCTCGATACCCTGAACGAGCCGGTCGACGTCCGCGCGCGTATTGTACAACGCGAACGACGCGCGCGCCGTGCCCGGCAACCCGAAATGGTCCATGACCGGCATCGCACAGTGATGGCCCGTGCGGATCGCGACGCCTTCCTGGTCGATCAGCATGCCGAGATCGTTGAAGTGAATTCCGTCGATCACGAACGACAGGACGCCGGTCTTGTGCGCGGCGGTACCGACGATCCGCAGGCCGGGCAGGTCGCGAACCCGTTCGTGGGCATAGGCCAGCACGTCGGCCTCGTGTGCCTGGATCCGGTCCATGCCGACGCCATCGAGGTAGTCGATGGTCGCGCCGAGCCCGATGGCGCCCGCGATGTTGGGCGTGCCTGCCTCGAACTTGTGCGGGATCACGTTGAACTCGGTGCCGGTGAAGGTGACCTTCGAGATCATTTCGCCGCCGCCCTGGTAGGGGGGCATGGATTCCAGCACCTCGGCCCGGGCATACAGGGCGCCGATTCCGGTGGGACCATACATCTTGTGCCCCGAAAAGCAGTAGAAATCGGCGTCGATTGCGCGCACGTCGACGCGCATGTGCGGCACGGCCTGGGCTCCATCGACCAGGACCGGCACGCCGTGCGCATGCGCGGTCGCGATCAGCTCACGGACCGGGTTGACGGTGCCCAGCGCGTTCGAAACATGACCGATTGCCACTAGGCGCGTGCACGTGTTGAAGAGCCGTTCGTACTCGTCGACCCGCAGCTCGCCGTCGTCGGACATCGGGATCATGCGAATGCGCGCACCGGTCGCCTCGGCGACGAGCTGCCAGGGAACGATGTTGGAGTGGTGCTCCATTTCCGAGACGAGAATCTCGTCGCCGGCCGAGAGGTGCGGCCGAAGGTAGCTTTGTGCCACCAGGTTGACGGATTCGGTCGTGCCCCGGGTAAACACGATTTCGCGCGCTTCCGCAGCGTTGATGAATCCCGCGGTCTTCTCGCGAGCAGCTTCGTACTGGGCGGTGGCGCGCTCGGCAAGCGTGTGTACGCCGCGGTGGATGTTTGCGTTCGTTTCGCGGTAGTACCGGTCGAGCGCCTCGATCACCGCCGCGGGCTTCTGTGACGTCGCGGCATTGTCGAGATAGACGAGTGGCTTCCCGCCGATTTCCTGCCGGAGAATCGGGAAGTCGGAGCGCAAGCGCTCGACGTCGAGTGGCGCGCCGGCCCCAGCGGTCTCGGTCACGGCGGTCATACGAACTCCCGTACCCGTTCTCCGTGAGGCAGTTCCTCGATCACGAAGCCCTGCAGCCATCTCCGCAATGCCGGCAGCGTCATGCGGTCGATCGCGGCCTCGGCGAAGGCATACAGGAGCAGGCCGCGCGCGGTGTCCGGCTCCACCCCGCGCGAGCGCAGGTAGAAGAGGGCATTGGTGTCGAGCTGACCCACGGTCGCACCATGGCTGCAGATCACGTCGTCGGCGTAGATCTCGAGTTCCGGCTTGGTGTCGATTTCGGCCTTTCCGGACAACAGCAGGTTGTCGTTTGCCTGGTAGGCCTCGATCTTCTGTGCGTGCGGCGCGACGTAGACGCGGCCGTTGAAGACGCCGCGCGCGTAGCCGTCCAGGATACCCCGATACGCCTCCTCGCTCTTGGTGTGCGGCTTGTTGTGGTTGATGCGCGTGTGGGTGTCGACGTGCTGGCGACCGTTCACGAGGTACAGGCCGTTGAAGAGCGTCTCCGCGCCCTCCGCATCCAGGTCGGTATTGATGTCGGTCCGGACCAGCTGGCCGCCCATCTGGACGTTGTGCGACTCGAAGCGGCTGTTGTCGCCCTGTCGCACGTGCACGCTGCCCACATGGAAGCCCTTGCGGCTTTCGCGCTGTACCCGGTAATGAACGACCTGCGCGCACGGGGCGAGGGACGCCTCCGTTACCGCATTGGTCAGGTTCTGCGCGTCATCGAGACCGACATAGTGCTCCACGATCGTCGCCTCGGCATGATGGCCCGCTGCGATGACGATGCGCGGATGGGCGGCAACCGGTTCGTCCTGCCTTGTCGACACGAAGAGCAGCTCGATGGGGCGGGTGGCACGCGTGTCCGGCGCCAGCTCGATGCAGGCGCCGTCGTCCGCGAAGGCGGTATTCAGTGCGGTGAAGCCACTGAAGTCGTTCGGAGCGATCGCCCCGAGACGGTCGCGGAGCGCGGTCGGGTCTTCGGCGAGCACGCCGGCGAGGCTGCGGACGGTCACGCCGTCACCCGCGCCGGCGCGGTCGGAGAGCGCGGCGGCGAAATGGCCATTGATGAACACGAGACGGTGTGTCTCCAGTTCGGGGATCCGCAGTGCCTCGATCGAGTCCGCACCGGCGGTGGCCTGTGCCGCATCGGGCCGCGCAAAGTCGCGTTTCGCGATCGGCCTGATGCTGGTGTACTTCCAGTCCTCGATGCGCGTCGTCGGCAGTCCCGTGCGCGCGAAGTGCTCCGCCGCGGCGCGGCGTGCATCGGCAATCCAGGCCACACCGTCGCCGGGACGTTCGCCGGCGAAGCGGTCGAGCAGGCGCCCGGTGATCTCGTCGACAGGCTTCATGCCGTGTTGGCCTCCTCCTGCCGGACCCAGTCGTATCCCTTGTCCTCGAGCTCGAGCGCAAGGCTCTTGTCGCCCGACTTCAGAACGCGACCGCCCGCAAGCACGTGCACGTGGTCCGGCTCGATGTAGTCGAGGAGGCGCTGGTAGTGGGTGACCAGCACGATCGCCCGATCGGGACCGCGCATTTCGTTGACGCCACGGGCGACCACCTTCAGCGCGTCGATGTCGAGGCCGGAGTCGGTCTCGTCCATGATGCACAGTTCGGGCTCGAGAACCATCATCTGAAATACTTCGTTGCGCTTCTTCTCACCCCCGGAGAAGCCCTCGTTCACGGAGCGATTCAGGAAGCTGTCGTCCATGCCCATCTGTTTCATCTTCTGCTTGACATCGGAGAGGAAATCGACGGCATCGACTTCTTCCATGCCCTGTGCCTTGCGCTTGGCATTGAGCGCGGCCTTGAGCAGGTAGATGTTGTTGACGCCGGGAATCTCGACGGGGTACTGGAATGCCAGAAAGACGCCCTCATGGGCGCGCTCTTCCGGCTCGAGCGCCAGTAGATCGTGGCCCTTGTAGGTAACCGACCCCTCGGTGACGTCGTACTCGCTCCGGCCGGCCAGGATGTGCGCCAGTGTCGACTTGCCCGAGCCGTTCGGGCCCATGATCGCGTGCACCTCGCCCGCGTTCACCTCGAGATCGAGGCCTCGCAGGATCTCGGAATCATCGACCCGCGCATGGAGGTTCTCGATCTTCAGCATTGCTTCACTCATTCCGGACTTGCTCCCCGATCCATCAACCGACCGCGCCTTCGAGCGTTACCCCGAGCAGCGCCTGTGCCTCGACCGCGAACTCCATCGGCAGCTCGCGGAATACGTCCTTGCAGAAGCCGTTCACGATCATGTTCACGGCATCCTCTTCCGAGATGCCGCGCTGGCGGCAGTAGAAGAGTTGCTCGTCGCTCACCTTTGACGTACTGGCTTCGTGCTCGACGACGGCGCCGGGGTGCTTCACCTCGATGTAGGGAAAGGTGTGTGCCCCGCAGCGGTCGCCGATGAGCATGGAGTCGCACTGCGTGTAGTTGCGCGCGCCCTCGGCACTGGGCAGTACCTTGATCAGGCCGCGGTACGAGTTCTGGCCCTGCATGGCCGAGATGCCCTTGGATACGACCGTGCTGCGCGTATTGCGGCCGATGTGGGTCATCTTGGTGCCGGTGTCGGCCTGCTGGTAGTTGCTGGTTACCGCGACCGAGTAGAACTCGCCGACGGAGTCGTCACCGGTGAGCACGCAGCTCGGATACTTCATCGTGATCGCGGACCCCGTCTCGACCTGGGTCCAGGTGATCTTCGAGCGCTTGCCCCGGGCGTCGCCGCGCTTGGTCACGAAGTTGTAGATGCCACCCTTGCCTTCTTCGTCACCCGGGTACCAGTTCTGCACGGTGGAGTACTTGATCGTGGCGTCGTCGAGCGCGACGAGCTCGACCACGGCCGCGTGCAGCTGGTTCTCGTCACGCATCGGCGCCGTGCAGCCCTCGAGATAGCTGACATAGGCACCGGGTTCGGCGACAATGAGCGTGCGCTCGAACTGGCCGGTCTTCGCCTCGTTGATGCGGAAATAGGTGGACAGCTCCATCGGGCAGGTAACGCCCTCGGGCACGAACACGAAGGAGCCGTCCGAGAACACTGCCGAATTCAGGCAGGCGTAGTAGTTGTCGCTGTGCGGTACGACGCTTGCGAGGTACTTGCGCACGATTTCCGGATACTCGCGCAGCGCCTCCGACATCGAGCAGAAGATCACGCCGGCATCGTGAAGCTTTTCCCGGAAGGTGGTGGCCACCGAAACGCTGTCGAACACGGCATCGACCGCGACACCCGCGAGCTTCTCCTGCTCGTGCAGCGGGATGCCGAGCTTGTTGTAGGTTTCCAGCAGTTTCGGATCGACCTCGTCCAGGCTCTTCGGGGCGTCAGCCTGCTGCTGTTCCTTCGACTTCGGCGCGGAATAGTACGAGATCGCCTGGAAGTCGATCGGCGGGTAGTGGACGTGCGCCCAGTGAGGCTCGGTCATGCCGAGCCAGTGATGGTACGCCTCCAGACGCCACTCGAGCATCCACTCCGGTTCACCCTTCTTGCGCGAGATGAGCCGGATGACGTCCTCATTGAGGCCCGGCGGCACGGTATCCGTCTCGATATCGGTGACGAATCCCTGCTTGTAGCGCCGGGTGACGAATTCTTCGACGTTGGCTGCCATGGTCGTTTCGAGCTCCGCTTCGTCTATCCGTTGGGCCGGAGGTCCCCGGTGACCGCCCGCCGCAGGTCCATGCGCTGCAACGGGACCGCGGCCGGGGCGGCGAGATCGGCCAGCGAGACCCCCTCGAGAGCGGCCCGGATCTCGCGGTTGATCCGCTGCCAGTGGTGGCCGACATTGCAGACCTCCTCGAGCTCGCAGTGGCGATCCTCGAGGCTGCATTCGGTTACGGCCATCGGGCCTTCCACCGTGTCGATGATCTGGGCCGCGCTGATCCGCTCCGGGGCGCGGGCCAGGACGTAGCCGCCGTGCGCGCCGCGGTACGAGCGCAGGAGACCCCCACGCGCAAACTGCTTGAGCAGCTTGCTGACGGTCGGGCGACCCAGGTGCGTGAGGTCGGCGAGGTCACCGGCGGTGTATACCGTCGCCGGATCCCGGGCCATGTGCGCCAGCAGGACGGTTGCGTAGTCGGTCAGTCGGCTCACGCGCAGCACGCGGCGTTCCTCCTGGGGTTAGACTGGGTCTAATTGGGGACAATTTTAGTACTGTTTCGGGTGCGAGGGAAGGGGGCGGCGGGCATTTACGTTGACAGGGCCTCCGAGGTCCGCAAAGAATAGCCGTTCGCATCAGCCAGACAATTTCTTGGGGGAGGATCCAGCATGGCTTTTCTGACCCGCAGTGGGAGATTTCCCACGGGACTCGGGCTCGCGCTTGCAGCCGTGACGGCCGTGGCGCTGGGCGGCTCGTCGCCCGCGCTGGCGGCCGGCCCGGTCAAGATCGGCGCGCTCATGCCGATGACCGGCGATCTGCAGGCGTACGGGCAGACATCGCTCAATGGCGTCAAGCTCGCCGTGGACGAGATCAACAAGGACGGCGGCGTGATGGGCAGTGATGTCGAGGTCAAGGTCGGGGACACCCAGACCAAGCCCCAGGCCGGCATCGACGCCGCGAAGAAGCTGGTGTCGATCGAGGGCGTCTCCGCCGTCGTCGGCGCGCTGTCGTCCGGCGTGTCGATCCCGGTCGCCCAGAGCGTGACCAGCCGCGAGGGCGTCCCGCAGCTCTCCCCGGCATCGACCTCGCCGGTGATCACGGGCCTGGAGGACAATGATTTCATGTTCCGGACGGTGCCGTCCGATGCGTTCCAGGGCAAGGCACTCGCCCAGGTCGTGCATGACAACGACATTTCGAGCACGTCGATCCTGTACATCAACAACGATTACGGCGAGGGTCTGGCGGACAGTTTCCGGAGCGCTTTCGAGGCGGTCGGCGGCAAGGTGGACCAGGCGCTGGCGTATGAGCCGGGCAACGCGTCATATCGTGGCGAGCTGTCGAAGGCGGCCGGCGGAGATGCCCAGGCCCTGGTGCTGATCGGCTATCCGGAGAACGGCGTGACCATCCTCCGACAGGCGGTCGAGGGTGGCCATTTCACCAGGTTCGTCTTCACGGACGGCATGAAGGCCCCGGAGATCATCGACGCGGTAGGCGCGAACGTGCTCAACGGCAGTTTCGGCACGGCGCCGCAGGCGCTCACCGACACGGACGCCGCCAAGCACTTCCAGAGCGCCTACAAGGCGAAGTTCGGCGAGGTCCCGCCGAAGCCGTTCATCGACACGGCATATGACGCCGCCTACGTGATTGCCATGGCGGCCGAGGCCGCGCAGAGCACCAACGGCAAGGACGTCCGCGACCAGCTTCGCAAGGTCGCGAACCCGCCCGGCGAGCCGATTCTGCCCGGCGAGTGGGCCAAGGCGAAGAAGCTGATCGACGCCGGCAAGGACGTCGATTACAAGGGCGCGTCCGGCTCCATCGACTTCGACAAGAACGGCGATGTCTCGGGCACCTTCGCGCACTGGGTGATCAAGGACGGCAAGATCGAGACGGTCAAGGTTTTCGAACCTTCTTCCTGATCGTCCGACGCGACTGACCGGGCCCGTCTCCGCTGATCGCGGGGACGGGCCTTTTCGTGTGCGCGCACCGTGTTGCCGGCCGGCAACAGGGTGACATCCGCCGCCCGGCGACCTACCGTGACGCATCTTCCGTAGACGTCGCGGGTGCATATTCATGTCCACTGCGGCCTGGTTCCTGCTGGCCGGTGCGATTCTCCTCGGGATGGGCCTGACGGCCGGTATCATCCGGCGCCTGCCCGTGACGAGCGCGATCCTGTATCTCTGTGTCGGCCTGGTGTTCGGCCCGACCGTGCTCTTCGCGTACCACTTCAACCCGCTCGAACAGTCCGGTGTGCTGGAGCTCATCACTGAAATCGCGGTCCTCCTGTCGCTGTTCACGGCCGGCATGAAAATGCCGGTGCCGGTCACGGCCGCCCGCTGGCGGAGCCCGGTGCTGCTCGCGTTCGTCGCGATGGGCGTCACGGCGGCGTTGATGGCCGGGTTCGGCTACTTTGCCCTGGGCCTGCCGCTGGGCGCGGCGATCCTGCTCGCGGGAATCCTCGCGCCCACGGATCCCGTCCTGGCGACGGAGGTACAGGCACGCCACCCGGGCGACCGCGATCGGCTCCGATTTCGGTTGACCTGCGAAGCCGGAATGAACGACGGGAGCGCATTCCCGGTCGTCATGCTCGGCCTCGGCCTGCTCGGGTTGCACGATCTCGGAGCCGATGGCTGGCGTTGGTTGGCCCTGGACCTGGTGTGGGCCACCGCCGCCGGGATCGTGGTGGGTGCGCTGGGCGGCGATCTGCTGGCGCGGATGGTGTGCTGGATGCGCCGGGAGGGGCGGGGGCATGGCCTGCTCGACGATTTCCTCGCGCTGGGCCTGATCGCGCTCGTCTACGGCGTCAGCGTGATGATCCACGCCTGGGGTTTCCTCGCCGTATTCTTTGCGGCGGTCTCTCTGCGCCAGACGGAGCTGCGGCTCACGGGTCGCAGAGCCGAGCCGAGGCGCCTGCAAACGACACGGACGGACGCACGGGACGCGGCGTTGCGTGGTGAGGCGGTCCCTGCGCGTGTGACCGATGGGTCGCTGGTCTTCAACGAGCAACTCGAGCGGCTGTCGGAGGTCGTGCTGATACTGCTTCTCGGCGGAACGCTCTTTGTCAATTCCTGGACGTGGCCGGCGGTCGCGACGGCGTTGTTCCTGTTCCTGTCCGCCCGGCCGCTCGGGGTGTTCATCGTGTCGCTCGATACGCGGATGCCGAATCGCCTGCGCGCGATGACCGGGTGGTTCGGCGTGCGTGGCATCGGTTCGCTGTACTACCTCATGTACGCGATCGAGCACGGATTGCCGGATGCGCTCGCGCTCGAGCTGCTGCGCATCACGCTGATCGTGGTGACCCTGTCGATCCTGGTGCACGGCATCAGTGCGAAACCGCTGATGGGCATGGTCCGCGGGTCCGTGCGAAGGACGGCCCGGCAGGCCGGCTGAACGGCCGACCACGGCACCACGGGAGGCTACTCGATTCGGCGGTCGATCGTCAGGTCGGTGGGCGTGGCGGCACCGACCGTGATCGTCCCGCTCGTCCCCTCGAGGTCGCCACTTTGCGCCCGCACGTCGCCGCTGCGCGCGACGCGTGCGGTGATTACCACTTTCCCGGCCTGCGAGATTTTCGCCGCAGGTGTCATCGACTGGGCGTCGCTCAGGGTGATCTCCGTCGGCAGTGCGGATACCGTCGTCCGGGCCACCGCGAGCGGCGGGCCACCGGAGCCACCGGGACGGCGGGCGAACACGAATACGGTGTCGTCCGGCGCGGCACTTTCGCGCAGCGACGGGTCGAGTGTCACGTGGACCGTTACCGCCGCGCCCGCGGCCGCCGCCGTACCGGCATTGGCCGATGCGTCGCCCCCGGTCGCGCTGGCGTTGCCGTCCTTGCCCTCGGCGCGGGCGATCAGCTGCTCCACCATCGCCCGACGCTGGTCGTCGCGAGGCATCGTGTCCTCGAGGTCCTGCCAGTAGCTGACCGCCTGCTGGTCATTTCCCCGGGCCATCGCCAGGTGCCCCGCCAGCATCAACGCCAGCGGGTTGCGGGCATCCTGGTCGAGCGCCTGGTTCAGGAGCCGATCGACGCTCCGGGTGAAACTGCGTCCGTTGGCGAGCAGCAGGGATTCAGCCTGGCGTGCGGTCAGCCAGGCATCGCCCGGCGACAGTGCGCGTGCGCGTGCGAAGGCATTCACGGCGTCCCCGTAGCTGCCGGTCGAGCGGTAGGCTTCGCCGAGCAGACTCCAGGCGCGTGGCGCCTGCGGATGGGCATCGACGTAGCGCTCGAGCACGTCGATCCGCTGTGGGGGCTGCATCGCGGCGATCTGGTGGATGCGGTCCTGGCTCAGTCGGCCGGCAGCCGAGCTGCCCGCCATCTCGGGCTGCCCGGTGGCCGCATACAGCAGCAGGGCGATAGCGGGCAGGGCGAGCGCGATGGCGATGGCGCTGGCCCGGGCGGGGACGAGGAGCGGGCGGGCATCCGATTCGGGATCGTCAGCGGGGACCTCGTGCAGCAACTCGCGCTCGAGGTCCGCGCGCGCGTCCGCCAGGCCCTCCTCGGACAGGTTGCCGCGCTCATGCTCGCGCTCGAGCTCGACCAGGCGCTCGCGGTAGACCTCGAGCGCGGCTGCGCCCGTGTCGCGCGGCCTGGAATGGCGTGCGCGGAGCAGAACGGGCAGGATCGCCGCCAGCGCGAGCGCGATCATGGCCAGTGCGATCAGCCAGAATGTCGTCATGCGTCGCGATTCCTCCCGGACGTGGCGTCGTTCCGCAACAGGCGCTCCGCCCGCGCGTGCTCGTCGGGCGACAGGGGCGGATCGGCCGCCGCGCGCCGTCGCCGGATCACGAGGGCGAGCACCGTCCCGCCGATCACCAGCATGAGCAGCGGCCCGAACCACAGCAGCCAGGTCTTCGGCTCCAGGCGCGGACGGTACAGAACGAATTCCCCGTAGCGCTGTGTCAGATAATCGATTGCGGCCTGGTTCGAACGACCCTCGGTCACGACCAGGCGGTAGACCTCGTCGCGCAGGTCTTCGGCGAGGTCGGCCTGGGAACTCGCCAGCGATTCGTTCTGGCACACGAGGCAGCGCAGGTTGCCCAGCAGCGCGCGGTAACGCTCGCGCTGCTGGGGGCTGTCGAAGTGACGCAGCTTCTCGGCCGCGGGGGCCGGAACCGTGAACGCGCCGAGGAGCAGGGCGGACAGCACCAGTACGATCAGCCCGTTGCGCGTCACGCCTGTTCCTCCAGGCGCTGCACGAGCGGCAGCAGCGTGTCGCGCACGTCCTCGCCGGTGAGTGGCCCGATGAACTTGTGGCGTATGATGCCCTGGCGATCGATGACGTACGTCTCAGGCACTCCGTACACGCCCAGGTCCAGGCCGGCCTTGCCCCGGGCATCGAACGCAATCACGGTATATGGGTCGCCGCGTTGCCGGAGCCAGTCCTTCGCGGCGTCGCGCTCGTCCTTGTAGTCGAGCCCGACGATGCGGAGACCGTGCTGGCGCGCCGCCTTGAGCAGGACCTCGTGCTCTGCGCGGCACGAGACGCACCACGTCGCCCACACGTTGAGAAGCCACACCTCCCCCCGGAAGTCCGCGGGCCGGACCGTCTGCGCGGCGCTCGCGACCGAGGGCAGGCTGAACGTCGGGATCGGCTTGCCGATCAGCGGCGAGGGCACGCGGTGGCTGTCGAGCGTGAGGCCGATCGCGAGGAACACGGAGATCGCGAGGAAGATCCCCAGGGGGACCAGGTGGCGGACACGCAGGTGCACGGTCAGGCTCTGGCGGCGGCGTTGCCGGGCACGGTCGACCGGCGGGTCGCCCGGACGCTGCGGTAGCGGCGGTCACCGATGGCGATCAGGCCGCCCGCCGCCATCAGCAGCCCACCGCCCCAGATCCAGCGCACGAAGGGCTTGTAGTACAGCCGCACGCTCCAGGCCCCGCCCGTACCCAGCGGCTGGCCCAGCGATACGTAGAGGTCACGCGTGACGCCTTCGTCGATTCCGGCCTCGGTCATGGCCTTGCCGCCCGAATCGTAATGTCGCTTCGCCGGGTGCAGGACCGCGATGTGCTCGCCGTCGCGGGAGAGGACGAAGGTACCGCGCTGGCTGTTGTAGTTCGGCCCTGCCTCCTCGTTCACGCCTTCGAAGCGGAACGTGTAACCGGCCAGCTCGGAAGTCTGGCCCGGCTCCATGCGCAGGCGGGCATCGGTCTCGTAGGCCGAGGAAACCGTGATCCCCACGATGGTCACGGCGAGCCCGATGTGGGCCAGGGCCATCCCGTAGACGCCGGCGGGCAGGCGGCGCAGTGCGCCGCTCAGCCGGCGGTGCGGCGAGAGCTGGGTGCGCACGGCCTGCACCGTGCCCAGGACGACCCAGAGCGCCAGGACGAGACCGAGCCCCACACGGGCCTGCGTCCCGATCCTGCCGCCGGCCATCGCCGCCAGCGCGATGCCCAGGACGGCGCTCGCCAGCAGTGCGTAGCGCAGGTGACGCCAGATGCGCTGCGCGGAATCCCGCTTCCAGCGCACCAGCGCGCCGAAGCCGAGCACGGCGGCGAGGAGTGCCATGAGCGGCACGAAGACGGCGTTGAAGTACGGAGGCCCGACAGACAGCTTGCCGAAGCCCAGTGCCTCGATCGCCAGCGGGTAGAGCGTGCCGAGCAGCACCGTTCCCATCGCCACGACGAGGAGGACGTTGTTGACCAGCAGCATGGTCTCGCGCGAGAACCACTCGAAGCGGCTCCCGCCCAGCGTGCCGGGGCCTCGCAGCGCATACAGCAGAAGACTGCCCCCGATGACGACACCGAGGAAGATCAGGATGTAGATGCCGCGCGCGGGATCGACGGCGAATGCATGGACGGATGTCAGAACGCCGGAGCGCACCAGGAACGTGCCGAGCAGCGACAGTGAGAAGGCGGTGATGGCCAGCAGCACGGTCCAGCTCTTGAAGGCGCCGCGTTTTTCGGTGACCGCGAGCGAATGGATGAGGGCCGTGCCCACGAGCCACGGCATGAAGGATGCGTTCTCCACCGGGTCCCAGAACCACCAGCCACCCCAGCCGAGCTCGTAGTAGGCCCACGCGCTGCCGGCCGTGACGCCGGCAGTCAGAAAGATCCAGGCGACACCGACCCAGGGCCGCGTCCAGCGAGCCCAGGCCGAGTCGAGGCGCTTCCCCAGCAGCGCGGCGATCGCGAAGCCGAAGGCGACCGACATGCCGACGTAGCCCATGTACAGGACCGGCGGGTGCAGGATCATACCCGGATCCTGGAGGAGCGGGTTGAGGTCGACGCCGTTGAGTGGCACGGGCGACAGCCGCTCGAACGGGTTCGACGTCAGCAGCATGAAGAGCAGGAAGCCGACGCTGACCAGGCCCATCACGCCCAGTACTCGTGCGACGATCGCGAGCGGGAGGCTGCGCGAGCCGATGGCCACGGCGACAGTCCAGACGCCCAGGATGAAGGTCCACAGCAGGATCGACCCTTCGTGGCCACCCCAGACCGCCGTCAGCCGGTAGTACCAGGGAAGCAGCCGGTTCGAGTTCTCCGCGACGTAGGCAACGCTGAAATCGCTGACGTAGAACGACCACGCCAGCGCCACGAAGGCCGCCGCCACGCAGGCGAACTGCGCGATGGCGGCAGGCCGCGCGACGTTCATCCACGCCACGCGCCCTTGCTGGGCACCGACGAGCGGCAGGGCCGCCTGGACCATGGCGACGGCGCATGCGAGCGCGATCGCGAAGTTGCCGAGTTCGGGGATCAAGGTTTGGCCTCCGCCGCCTTGTAGCTCATGCGAGCGCCATCGCTCCGCGACGCGCCCGCCTCCTTCAGCGCCTCCGCCGCCTCGGGCGGCATGTAGTTCTCGTCGTGCTTGGCGAGCACGCGATCCGCCACGAACACGCCGCTGGAATTCAGCCGGCCATCCACGACGATGCCCTGTCCTTCTCGAAAGAGGTCCGGCAGCACACCGGAATAGACGACCGGGACGCCGTTCGCGGTATCCGTTACGCGGAAGCGCACATCCATGGAATCCGGCTCGTGCTCGACGCTGCCGTTGGCCACCAGGCCGCCGATACGGAACTTGTGGCCGATCGGGGCGTCGCCCTTCGCAATCGCGGTGGGGGTATAGAAGTAGACGAGATTCTGGCGGAACGCGGCCAGCATGAGGCTGGTCGCCACGGCGGCCGCCAGCACGAGCACGGCCACCAGGGCGAGTCGACGCTTGCGGCGCGGAGTCATCGCGCGTGTCCGGAGTGTCCGCGGCCCCGGGCGAGGCGCCGAAGCAGCTGGCGCTCCCGCCGATGCGGCGCCGCGAGGTTGACGACCAGGACGACGAGGGCCAGCGCATACGAGGGCCACACGAAAGCCGCGTAGCCGCCCATGGCGAAGAATGCCTGCCAGTCCATCCGAATCAGGTCCTGCTGTCCGCGGCGAGGTCCCGCACCCACCCGCTGTCGGCCTCGGCGGCCAGGATGTCGCAGCGCGCGCGCTTGAGCACGGCCATGGCGAAGTAGGTCATGAATGCGATCGCCATGATCAGCAGCGGCAGGCCCATGGCCCAGGTGATGGAGGGGCTGCCGAGCTTGGTCACCGTCGGTCCCTGGTGCAGGGTGTGCCACCACTGTACCGAGTAATGGATGATCGGGATGTTCACGACGCCGACGAGGGCCAGCACGGCGCCAGCGCGCCCCGCGGCGCGTCGGTCGTCGATCGCCGACTGCAGCGCGATGAACCCGAGGTACAGGAACAGCAGGATGAGCTCGGACGTGAGGCGCGCATCCCACACCCAGTAGGTGCCCCACATCGGTTTCCCCCAGAGCGAGCCGGTGACGAGCGCGAGGAACGTGAACGACGCACCGAGCGGTGCAGCGGCGCGCATCAGCGACTCGGCCACCTTCATGCGCCACACGAGGGTCAGCACGCCGGCAACGGTCATGAACATCCACGTGAACAGCGACATCCAGGCCGCGGGCACATGCACGAACATGATCCGGTAACTGTCGCCCTGCTGGTAATCGGGTGGGGCGACGAACAGGCCGTCGTACACGCCCGCGAGGAACAGCGCGGCCGTGATGACGGCCAGCCATGGGGTGAGGCGGCAGGCCAGGCGGTAGAAGTGCCTGGGTGACCCGAGCTTGTGAAACCAGACGAAAGCCATTCTCGGTCAGACTGATCCGTTTCTCTGCGCCCGCCGTCGGCGGGCCCCGCAGGTACGAGTGGTGTCGGGCACCCGAGTTCCCGGCGTCCGGCCACGTGGCGGTCGGACCGGGCGATGGCGGGGGACGCCCGAGGCGGCCATTGAGCCCGCTATTGTGCGCCAAGCGGGCGCCGCAGTACACGGTGTCGTGTCCGGAGTCCCCGCGACGGGGCGATCCGGCGGGGTGCCGCATGCGCTTACATGTCCTCGGGCAGCTTGTGTGCAATGCCCGAGTGGCAGTCGATGCACGTCTTGCCCGTCTTCTCGACGTATTCCTTCGTGTGCTTGCGCTGGGCGTAGTGCCCCTGCTTGTCGAGCGCCATGGCCGCGTAGCTGTGGCAACTGCGGCAGTTGGCGGAGTTGTTGGCCCGCATCCGGGCCCAGACCCGCTCGGCCAGTTCCGCCCGGTGCGCCTCGAACTTCTCGCGCGTGTCGATCTTGCCCATCAGGTGCGCCGGAACGTCCGTGAACGTCGCGCGGGTCTTGGCCAGCAGCTTGGGTATCAACGCGTGCGGCACGTGGCAGTCGGCACACACCGCACGCACGCCGGCGGCGTTCTGGTAGTGCACGCTCTGGCGGTATTCCTCGCCGACGTTGGCGTCCATCTCGTGGCACGACGTACAGAACTGCAGCGTACTCGTGGCCTCTACCGTGGTCACGAATGCCCCGGAGAATGCAATGCCCACGAGGAATGCCAGCGCACCGCCGGCGGGAATCCCGAGCAGGAACCACTTCGTGGGACGGCGCCACAGGCGGGCCCAGAAGCCTCCGTCCCGGGCGCGATCCGGCCCGGGCTCTCCTCCCTCCGCCATGCTCTTTCCCCCTCGTCCGGCCTCGGCCTACTTGCCCTGACTGGCGTAGTACTCGGCCAGTGCCTGCATGTCCTGCTCGCTGAGCTTCTCGATCTGCGGCTTCATCTTGTCCGGCTGCCAGCGGCTGCCGGCCTTGAAGTGCTTGAGCTGCTCGAGCAGATAGGGCTTCCACTGGCCGGCGAGGATACCCGCGTCGTCCATAGCGAGGCTGCCGCCCTCGGAGTGGCACTTCGCGCACCGGTGGTCGGCGATGTCGCCGCCGGTCTTGGCCAGGGCCGCGTCCACCGGCTGGTCGGCGGGCACGAATTTCTGGGCCGAGAAGTACTCCGTCAGCGCGGAGATGTCCTTCTCGGACAGCGACTTGGCCAGCGCACAGTGATCGGCGGCCTTTACGTCCGGCTTGTCCTTGACCGCGTCGAACTTGTCCTTCACGCAGGGGCGCGCCTGCTGTTGGTACATGAGGAGCTGGTTCTCGAGAAAGAAGGCCGAGGGCCCGGCGATCGTCGGGATTTCGGAGTCCTTGCTCACGCCGTTGTCCCCATGGCAGTCGAAGCATTCCTTCGCCACCTGCGGGGCGTCGGCGGCCACGGCCGGGCTCATGACGCCCAGCAGCCCGAGCAGCAAGCTGCCCGCAACCGCCAGGTTCCGGGGGCTCAAAGTCATCGTTCGTTCTCCCTGCGATTGCCCGCCCTTCAACGTGCAATCTAGCAGCACGCGCAGCCTGGAGCATCCCTTGGTCCGGCGGAGTTGACATGGATCAAATACTGTACCGACGGGGGCCGCGAGACATGGCGGGCGGCCGACGATCGCCCTAGGCTCGGGCATAGAAGAAACTTGAACAGATTCGCGAAGCTGGGGAGTAGAGGGCCATGGGGGGGATTTCCGGTGTGTTCGCGCCCCTGGGGCGCGCGCTGTTGGGTGCGCTGATCCTGGTCCTCGCCGGTTGCGGGGGCAATGACGGGAGTACGGGTCCGCAGGGAACGATCGGACCAGCGGGACCGCCCGGCATCCGGGCGTTCGTTCCCACTGCGCTCGATGTGACGATCACCGGAGTGACGATCAACAGTGCGCCCGTCGTCCACTTCAAGGTAGTGGACCAGGACGGGCTCGGATTCAACGGGCTGGAGCCGGGCGAGGCGAGCTTCACCATCGCGAAGCTCGAGCCGGGCCCGAACGGCGACACGAACCGCTGGCGGAACTACATCCGTGACGACGATGGCGGGATGAAGGCCATCCAGTCGGGCGCCGATTCGAGCGGCACGCTCGTCAACAATGGTGACGGGACCTACACGTACACGTTCGCCACGGACATTACGAAGGTCTCGGGAATCCCCTACGATCCCACCCTCACGCACCGGGTCGGCATGGAGATCCGCGGCACCTTCCTGAGCGAGGAGCTCCCGGGCGCCAATGCAGAGTACACCTGGCAGCCGTCCACGGGCGCGACGACGGGCATCACGAACCGCAAGATCGTGGCGCAGGCCTCCTGCAACAGTTGCCATGGAAAGCTCGAAGCCCACGGCGAGGGTCGCTTCGACGTGGATTATTGCGTGACCTGTCACCAGCCGGACAGCTACGACTACAACCCGAAGAACGGCAAGAAGACCACGATGGACTTCCGGGTGATGATCCACAAGATCCACATGGGCGAGGATCTTCCGAGCGTGGTCGCGGGCGGCGACTACTCGTTCTGCGGATTTGGCTGCGAGAACTTCGGGTCGCCGGCAACCAGCTTCAAGGATGTGAAGTTCCCGCAGGACGTGCGCAACTGCACCAAGTGCCACGATCCGTCCGACTCCGCGACCCCGCAGGCCTCGAACATCACCCAGAGACCCAGCAGGGCCGCCTGCGGTGCGTGCCATGACGACGTGAACTTTGCCACGGGTGCAAACCACGGCCCGAACAACGTCGCGGTGCAGGACGACAGCGAGTGCACCGTCTGTCACCGGGACAACTCGGTGGCGCCCTCGGTCGTGACGGCACACGTGATCGACACGAAGGTCGCCGCGGGACGGTTCAAGTACAACATTCTCTCCGTGTCGAACACGGCTCAGGGACAGACGCCCACGGTCCGGTTCTCGATCACCGATCCGACGAATGGCGGTGCCGCGTACGACGTGCTCAACGATCCCGAGTTCGACAAGGTCAACGGCGCCGGCGTGAATCTTGATCTCGCCTGGTCGACGAGTGACTACACGAACTTCGACCCCGTGCAGGGAGCCGTGACCGGCGGTCCGCCGTCCCGGCCGATCAGCATCGACATGCTGGATTCGGCCAACGTGGTGGACAACTCCGACGGTACGTTCACGCTCACCTCGCCCATCGCAATTCCCGCGAGCGGTGTGTCAGGTTCCGGGGCCGTGGCCATGGAAGGTCACCCGCTGACGACCGTCAACGGGACCGAGTACGAGGCGCCGGTGACCGGCGCGGTGAAGTACTTTGCCATCACCGATGCCACGCCCCAGGCGCGGCGGGACGTGGTGGACGTGGCGAAATGCCAGAACTGCCACGGCAAGAACGACGGACTGTCGCTGCACGGGGCCAACCGCACCGATAACGTCCAGCTCTGCGTGGTGTGCCACAACCCGAACGACACGGACCTCTTCATGCGGCCGGTGGACCCCGACGGTACGGACAACGGCGTCAACACGGCGGCCACCGACGGTCTCGAAGAGCGGCCGATCGACTTCAAGTACATGATCCACGCCATCCACGGGGCGGCGAAGCGCAATGCGGAGAACCCGTCCGATCCGCTGATCGTCTACGGCTACGGGGTGCGGCCCAACGACTTCAGCGATGTGCGCTTCCCGCGTCCGGCGAGTGACTGCCAGGCGTGCCACGTGAATGACAGCTACCAGCTTCCCCTGGGCAGCAACGTCCTGGGCACGACCTTCGACTCGGGGGCCACCGTCACGGCGACGGTGACCGGCTTCTCGAATCCGGGCGCAACAGCGTTCGCGCCCGGCGACGGGTCGGTGTCCGATCCGACCGACGACGGCAATGCCACCGCGACGGCGGCGGTGTGCTCGTCCTGCCACGACTCGGATGCGGCCAAGGCGCACATGGAGGCAACGGGCAGTGGCGTGCTCGGCCTGAACGTCCCGCTGATGACGCAGGCCAATCTCCCCATCGAGGCCTGCGCGGCCTGCCATGGACCCGGTCGCAGCGAGAGTCTCGACAAGGTCCACGACATCGAGTGAGATCGTGCCGACCCTGCCGCTGGCGCGGCGCACGGCGAAGCCGGCGGCAGGGTTCGCAAGGATCGAAAGAACAACAAGGGGAGGCGGCGTGCGCGCATCAGGAAGCGGGATCCGGGCCGCGATGACCATCGCCATCATCGCGCTGTCGATCTTGGCGCCGGCGAGCGCTGCCGAAGGGGATGACGACGGCGGCAAGCTGCCACCGTACACCGAGGCGGGAGCGGACACCTGCCTGAAGTGCCACGACGAGACCTCCAGGTTTCCCGTGCTCTCCATCTTCAAGACGCCTCATGCGGTCATGGCCGACGATCGCACGCCGTTCGCGGGCAAGCAGTGCGAGGCCTGTCACGGGCCCGGAGGCGATCACGCCAAGCGGGTGCGCTTCGGCAAGAAGCGGCCCCCGCCACCCGCGTTCGGCCCCCATTCACCCTGGGGGGTGGAGAAGGAAAACGCCGTCTGCCTGAGCTGTCACCGGCAGGACAAGGCGCGCCTGGCGTGGCACGGCGGTGTGCACCAGCGGGAGGGCGTCGCCTGCGTCGACTGCCACAGGATCCACGCGCGGCGCGATCCCGTGCGCGTCACGTCGGAGCAGCCAGGCGTCTGCTACGACTGCCACCAGAAGCAGCGTGCGGAGATGCACCGGGCGTACGCGCATCCGGTGCGCGAGGGCCGGATGGCCTGTTCGGACTGCCACCAGCCGCACGGCTCGCTGACCGAGGCGATGCTCGACCGGCCCACGATCAACGAGACCTGCTACACGTGCCACGCGGAGAAGCGGGGTCCGTTCCTCTGGGAGCATGCCCCCGTCACGGAGGACTGCACCCTCTGCCACCAGCCGCACGGTTCGAACAACCCAGCGCTGCTGACTCGCCGTCCGCCATTCCTGTGCCAGCAGTGTCATTCCCGTGCCGGGCACCCGAGCATCGGCCGCACGACGGATGCGCTCCCGTCCGGGATGCCTTCGGGCTTCCTGCTCGGCGGGAGCTGCACCAACTGCCATTCGCAGGTGCACGGATCGAATCATCCCTCGGGCGCCAATCTCAGTCGGTAGATGCCACCATGTACATGGACAGCCACGGATCTGGATCGCACGCCCTGCTTGGCGCGCTGCTGTGCGTGAGCGTCCTTTCAAGCGCCGCCTGGGCCCAGCAGGACGGCGACCAGGTCGATGCCGATCAGCCGGCGGCGGGGAGCGCCTCCGGATTCGCTCTGCCCGACGTGGACACGTCGCAGTGGCGCTGCAAGTTCTGCCCGCCGACCACGGGCTGGAGCGGCAGCATCGAGGCGGGTGCGGGGTACGTCTCGGATGACTCCTTCCGGTTCGGCGACTATCGCGGACTCGAGGAACAGGGGGCCTATCCGGTCGCGGGCGGTGACGTCCAGTACCGCGGCGACGACGGCGACTACCTGGACCTCACGGCCCGGGACCTTGGTCTCGATGCGCGCTCCCTGCGCGCCGAGGGGGGGCGCCAGGGCGCCTACCGGCTGCGATTGTCCTACGACGGGATTCCGCATTTCATCTCGGGCGATGCGCGGACCGTTTACTCGGGTGCGGGCACATCCACGCTCACCCTGCCGAATGGCTGGACCGACGCGTCCACCACGGGTGGCATGTCGCAGCTCGACAGCAGCCTGCACGACGTCACGATCAAGCAGAAGCGCGAGCGCGTCGGCCTCGGCCTGGACCTCTGGGGCGGGTCGCACTGGCGCTATAGCGTCGATTTCCGGCACGACAGGAAGGAAGGCAAGCGCGTGCAGGGCGGCAACTTCTTCGTTACCTCCGCCCTGCTGCCGGTTCCCGTCGACTACGAGACGGACCAGGTCGACGCGTCGGTCGGCTACGTGCGCGACCGCTGGCAGGTGGAGGCGGCCTACTACGGTTCGTTCTTCGACGACGGCAACCAGTCGGTGACCTGGGACAATCCGTTCACGCCCATCGCGGCGGGCGCGGATCGAGGCCGTCTCGCGCTGCCGCCCGACAACCGGTTCAACCAGGTCATGCTCTCGGGTGCATGGCGATCCCGGGGAACGCTCGCGGTGGTGGGGCGTCTCGCCTACGGCCGCATGGAGCAGGACGAGCAATTCCTGCCGGCCACGATCAATTCATCGATTGCCGCGCCAGCGCTGCCGCGCGGCAATCTGGATGGCCGGGTGGATACGCGCACCGCGAATGTGCGCGTCTCGGGACGTCCGCTGAGGGATCTGACCGCGCAGGGCGAGTTGTACTACGACCAGCGTGACAACAAGACGCCGCGCGATGCGTACATCCAGGTGAGCTCGGACGCGACCCTGGGGGAGACCCGGCTGAACCGTCCGTACAGCTACGAGAAATCCGGCGGCAAGGGCTCGGTCGACTACCGCGTCAGCTCCAGGATGACGCTTTCGGGCGGCGCCGGGAGCGAGCGCTACGACCGCACGCTGCAGGAGGTGGATGCGACGCGTACCCGTTCGGTCTGGGCCGAGGTCCGGGGCTCACCCACGGATGCGCTCGGGGTGCGGGTCCGGCAGGCGCACGAACGTCGCGACCGCCTGAGTTCGTACGAACCGCTGGACCTGACCAGTCCCGAGAACCCTCGGCTGCGGAAGTTCGACCTGGCAAACCGCGAGCGCGACCTTACCCGGGTCTCGTTCGACTACACGAGCTTCGAGGGACTGGACGTCGGAGTGGGCATCGAGCGTTCGACCGACGATTACATGGATTCCGCCGTTGGCCTGTCGAGTTCCGACGACATGAGCTACACGCTGGACGTCTCGGGCTCCCCGGCCGAGGCGGTCACGGCGTATGGATACTTTTCGTACCGCGACATCCGGTCCGACATCAACGGCCAGGACAACATCACCGACGCGCAGTGGACCGCGACCCAGATGGACGCCTTCCAGACCGTCGGCATCGGCACGGTGTTCGAAGAATTTCCCTGGTGGTTCCGCAAGGCCGGGGTCGACGTGACGTACTCCTGGGGTCGCAGCCGCATCGACATGGACAAGGCGGCCACGGTGTCGCGTTTCCCGAACCTCGAGACGCGCGTGGCGGCACTGCGACTGTTCGGCCAGCGGCCGCTGAACAAGAGCACGGACCTCGGCCTCGATTACCTGATCGAGAATCTCGAGGAGGACAGCTTCTACCAGGATGGAGTCGCTCCGGACACCATCCCGAACGTGCTCACCCTGGGCCGGGGTACCCCCGGCTATACCGTCTACGTGATCCAGGCGACGCTGCGCTACAAGTTCTAGTGTCCCTTGACACAAGTGCGTCACGTGTCAGCACGGCTGTGCGGGTACCCTGCAAGGCGCACGAGCGCAAGGACCAGGCGGGCCAATTCAAGCGAGTGCAACGCCGCGGAGCGCCGGCGCAGCCGTGCCCTGCGGGAGCCCCGTCCATCGCCCCTGGCCGCGTTGCGGCTCCTGGAAAGGGAACCCAACCTTCCCGGCGATCCGCGCCTTGCCAGGCGCGACGGACAGGGCTCGGGCATGCGACGAACTTGTGTTGACGGACACTAGGGAAGGTCTGACCAATCCCTTGCAAGCCCGACCCCTTGGGGCTCTACCGATTTTGGCCCCTGGCGGTGTTGCGGCGCCGGACCGCCACCGCGCCTACCCAGGATGCCAAAATCGACTCGAGCGCGGCCGCAAGGGATTAATCAGACCGTCCCAAGCGGTACAGCCGACGACGGCCCTGTCCGGGCGCCGGCGTTGCATCGCGGGTGTTCACGACAGGCTGATCCGCAGCGAGGCGGCGATCGCCACGGGTGCCAGCGCGAGGGCCATCACGAACAGCGCGGCGAGCATGTACAGCGGTCCCGCCACCTCCAGGCCGTTCGCCGCCCGGTCCACCGCCCCGGCCGCGAAGATCAGCACCGGCACGTACAGGGGCAGCATCAGGAGCGCGAGCAGCGGCGTACCCGCGCGCAGCCCGACGGTCAGGGCCGCACCGATCGCACCCAGCAGTGCCAGGATTGGTGTCCCCAGCAGCAGCGACAACAGCAGCACCGGCATCGCGCCGTAGGGTAGCTGCATGAATACGCCCACCATCGGCGCCGCAATGATCACCGGCAGGGCGTTCGCGAGCCAGTGTCCGACGACCTTGCCGAGCGCGAGCACCGCGGCGGGACGTGGCGACAGCAGCAGCTGCTCGAGCGTGCCGTCCTCGAAGTCGGAGCGGAACATGCGGTCGAGTGGAAGCAGCGTGGCAAGCAGAGCCGCGACCCAGACGATGCCGGGTGCGATCCGGATGAGCAGCTTCTGTTCGGGCCCGAGCGCGAGCGGGAACAGCGTCGCGACCGCCACGAAGAATACGAGTGGCTGCACCAGTTCGCCCCGCCGGCGCACGGCCAGGCGCAGATCGCGGGTGACGATGGCGGCAAATGCGCGGAGCATCGTGGTCACGGACTCCCGAGGTGGATGGTGCGGACGGGGAGATCGCCGAAGTCCGCTGGCTGGTGCGTGGTGACCAGCGCCATGCCCCCTCGCCGGCAATGGTCCCGGACCAGCCGCTCGAGGATGCGCTTGCCCGCGACGTCGAGGGCCGTGAACGGCTCGTCCAGCACCCAGAGCACCGTCGGGTGGAGCAGGAGCCGCGCGAGACCCACGCGGCGACGCTGACCGGCCGACAGGGCCCGCAACGCGGTGTCCGCAAGATCGCGCAGCTCCAGGTGTGCGAGCGCTTCGTCGATCGTCGTTGCTCGCGGAACGCCGGCCAGGGCACTGATCGCCCGGAGGTTCTCCCGGCCCGTCAGGTCCTGCTTGACCGCCGGTGCGTGGCCGACGTAGGTCAGCGCCGCGAGGAACTCGATGCGCGCCTCGTCGATGTCCGCGCCGTCCCAGCGCACGGTGCCGGCGTCGAGCGGTACGAGGCCGCAGAGCGCCCGCAGGAGGGTTGTCTTGCCGCTGCCATTGGCCCCCTCGACCTGGACCAGCTCACCGGGCGCGAGCGCGAGATCGAGATCGCGGAAGAGGGTGCGCGCGCCGCGCGAGCAGGTCAGCCGCTCTGCGTTCAGCACGGGCGCGGCCTCGTCAGCGGGCCTGGCGTTCACCGGCGCCGTCGTCGATGGGCCGGGGCGGGCGTTCGCGCAGCATGCCCTGCGGTCGAGTCAGCAGGATGATCTCGAGGAGCAGGCCGATCAGGAAGACGCGCAGGGCCGAGGCCTGCGTGACGAGGTCGCCGGGCAGCATGCTGGTCAATGACTCGGTCATGGTCCAGACGGCCCAGATGACGACGGCCCCGAGAAGTGCTCCGCGATTGTTGCCGCTGCCACCGGCAATCAGCATGACCCAGACCACGAAGGTCCCGAACATCGGGTCGAACGCCTCGGGGCTGATGAATCCGGTGAAGTGCGCGTACAGGGCGCCGCCGAGCCCCATGAACATCGAGCCGATCACGAACGCCTCGGTGCGGAAGCGCAGCACGTTCTTGCCCGAGGCCATCACCGCGTCCTCGTCGGCGCGGATGGCACGCAGCACCCGCGCCCACGGGGAGCGGAACATGCGCTGCATGGTCCAGTACACGCCGGCCACCATCAGCAGCACGATCAGGAGGAATGCGACGCTGTCGTCGACGCCGCCCAAGTTGCCGAACGGCCGCGGAATGGCGGGGATGCCGCGCACGCCGTTGGTCAGCCAGTCCTCGTTCTTGAGGAACAGGCGCACGATCTCGGCGATGCCGATCGTCGCGATCGCGAGGTAGTCGGAGCGCAGCTTGAGCGTGACCAGGCCCACGAACAGGGCCAGCACGCCCGCGACGAGCATCGCGAGGACCAGGCCGACGACGAACGGCAGCCCGAAACCGCCCAGGTAATCGGGGCTCGGGCTCGTGGTCACGATCGCGGCCGTGTAAGCGCCCACGGCGAAGAACGCGGCCACGCCGATGTTGATCTGGCCCGTGTATCCCCACTGCATGTTCAGGCCGAGGGCGAGGATTCCGTAGATGCCCGCCATCGACAGGAAGAAGACGAGATAGCTGATGAGGCCGGAGAATTCCATGGGTCTCGCCTTCCCCGTCAGAGGACCTTGCCGCTGAACAGCCCGGTCGGGCGCCAGACGAGAATTGCGACCATCAGCCCGAACGCCACCGCCGGCTTGTAGGCGGGCGAGATGAACAGGGTCGAGAACTCCTGCGCGATCCCGATCACGAGGGCGCCCGCGATCGCGCCGTACGGCTTGCCGATACCGCCGAAAATGGCTGCGGCGAACACGGGCAGCAGGAGCTTCCATCCCATGATCGGGTGCAGTCGCGTGTCGAGGCCCAGGAAGATTCCGGCCGCGGCCGCGAGCACGCCGGCGATGATCCAGGTCCAGATGATGACCTTCTCGGTGTCGATGCCCGACACGCGTGCCAGGTCCGCATTGTCCGACATCGCGCGCATGGCCTTGCCGAGCCGCGTGCGTTGCAGGAACAGGTGCAGGAGGACCATGAGGACGACGGCGCCGCCCACGATGTAGATCCACTCCGGCTTGATCCGGATGCCCTCGACGACCCAGGGCATGGTCACGCCCCCGGAGTAGATCTTGTTGTCGGGGCCCCAGATCATCTGGATCGAGCTGCGCACCATCAGGGCGACGCCGAGCGAGCTGATCAGCAGGATGATCGGGGACACGCGGCGGAGCTGCCGGTACAGGACCCGGTCGATCCCCACGGAGATCGCGGCCGTGCCGGCGATGCCGATCAGGAACGCGAAGAACATCGGGAGGCTCAGGCCCGATACGCCCGCCAGGGCGAGGTATGCGCCCAGGGTCATCAGGTCGCCGTGCGCGAAGTGGGCGAAGCGCAGGATGCCGAAGATGAGTGAAACGCCGATCGCGCCGAGGGCGATGACGCTCCCGAGCACGATGCCGTAAAGCAGGATCTGGACGAAATGGACCATCGTGGACTCAGCCTCCCAGGAACATCTCGGCGACTTCGGGGTCATTGAGCAGGTTGGGCCCGGTGTCCTCGTGCCGGTTGCGGCCGAGCACCAGGATGTACCCGCGATCGGCCATGGCGAGCGCCTGCTTGGCGTTCTGCTCGACCATCAGGATGCCGACCCCCTGGTCATTGATCTCGCGGACCCGCTCGAAGATCAGGTCGATGAACCTTGGCGACAGCCCGGCGGTCGGCTCGTCGAGCAGCAACAGCCTGGGATCGAGCATGAGCGCGCGGCCGATCGCCACCATCTGGCGCTGCCCGCCCGACAGGGTACCGGCGGCCTGTCGGCGCTTTTCCTTCAGGGGCGGGAAGAGCTCGTACACGCGATCCAGCTGGTCCGAGTAGTCGTCCCGGCGGATGAAGGCGCCCATCTCGAGATTCTCGTGGACGGTCAGCGACGGGAAGACGTTGGCTTCCTGCGGCACGTAGCACATGCCCCTGCCCACGATGCGGTCGGGCGCGAGGTTCGTGATGTCCTCGTCCTGGAAGCGGACGCGGCCCTCGCGCACGTTCACGAGGCCGAACACGGCCTTCATCGCCGTGGACTTGCCGGCCCCGTTGGGCCCGACGATCACCACCATCTCGCCGGGGTCCATCGCCATCGAGACACCGTGCAGGATGTCCGTCCCGCCGTAGCCGCCGTAAATGGATTCCGCCAGCAGCAGGGTCATGCCCCGGCCTCCGCGGTCGGCGCGGCGCCGCCGAGATAGGCTTCCAGGACCTCCTCGTTGTGACGGATCTCGTCCATCGTTCCCTGCGTCAGTACGCGGCCCTGCGCCATGACGACGACGGGGTCGCAGAGCTCGGCGATCAGGTCCATGTCGTGCTCGATGATGCAGAAGGTGTAGCCGCGGTCGCGGTTCAGCCGCCGGATGTCCTCGGCGAGGCGCGCCAGGAGGGTCCGGTTGACGCCGGCGCCCGGCTCGTCGAGCAGCACGACCTTCGCATCCGCCATCATCGTGCGGCCGAGCTCGAGCAGCTTCTTCTGGCCGCCCGAGAGGTTGCCCGCGAGCTCGTTGCGCACGTGGGCGAGCTGCAGGAACTCCAGGACGTCCTCGGCGCGTTCGCGCACGGTCCGCTCCTGCTCGCGCACCCGGGCAAAGCGGAACAGTACGTCGGTCACGCGCTCTCCCGCCTGAGCGGCGGGCACGACCATCAGGTTCTCGATCACGGTCATGCGGCCGAATTCGTGCGGCACCTGGAAGGTGCGCACGAGGCCCTTGTGGAACAGGCGATGGGGCGGCAGGGCCGTGATGTCTTCGCCGCCGAGGTGGACATGGCCTTCATCGGGCCGGAGAAACCCGGCCACGATGTTGAACAGGGTCGACTTGCCCGCCCCGTTCGGGCCGATCAGGCCCGTGATGGACCCGGCCGGCACGTCGAACGTGCAGCCATCCACGGCACGCAGGCCACCGAACGTCTTGACAATGCTGTCGACGGATATCATGGCGGGACGGGATCGGTCGCGGGCTGTATAGCCGGCGCACCATACACAGGCGACCGTGAAACCTCAAGGAACGGCAGGCGGTGAGGGCGCTTTCGGAAACGCGTCCGGAGGCGCTATGCTGCGGAATTCACGAGGCGCGGCGCTGTCGCATGGGGCAAGGCAACCGTCGCATCGGCGAGCCCGGGCGGCGGCGCGCACGATTAGAATCGAATGTTGCGCCCTGCACTCGGGATGGGGCCCGCACCGGGGAGTCGCGAGATGGTCCAGTCGCAGAACGTCGAGCCGATCAACAAGCCGATCCGCAAGCGTGCGAAACCGAAGGGTCGCGCCGTGGACCCGCAGGCCCTGGTCGATGTCCAGGAACTTCTCGGTGACGCTCCCCGGGATGCGGACCAGCTCATCGAGCACCTCCATCGAATCCAGGATCGCTACGGCCACCTCTCCGCCGAGCACCTCGTTGCGCTGGCCCGCGAGATGAAGCTCTCGCCGGCGGAGGTGTACGAGGTGGCCACCTTCTATCACCACTTCGACGTGGTGAAGGAGGGCGAGACGGCGCCGGCACAGCTCACCGTGCGTGTCTGCGACTCCGTTACGTGCGAGATGTGCGGTTGCGACGACCTGGTCGCTGCCCTGGAACGGGGCCTCGGACAGGGCGTGCGCATCCAGCGCGTACCCTGCGTCGGACGTTGCGACGAGGCCCCGGTCGCCGTCGTCGGCCGCAACCAGGTGGGGCACGCCACGCCGGATTCGGTGCGGGCGAAGGTGGAGGCGCGCGAGACGCTGCCTACCCTCCCCGCGAACACCGTGCACTATGCCGAGTATCGCGATGGCGGTGGCTACCGGGTACTCGCCGACTGCGTCGAGGGCCGGCGCGACGTCGAAGAGGTCGTGAGCACGCTCGAGAGCTCGAAGCTGCGCGGGCTCGGCGGCGCGGGATTTCCGGCCGGGCGCAAGTGGCGCGCCCTGCGCAACGAGGCCGAGCCGCGCTACGTGGCGATCAACATCGACGAGGGCGAGCCCGGCACCTTCAAGGACCGCTACTATCTCGAGCGCGATCCCCACCGGTTCCTGGAGGGCACCCTGGTTGGCGCATGGGCGGTGAATGCGCCGGATGTCTACCTGTACCTGCGCGACGAGTACGCCGCCTGCGAGCAGATCCTGCACCGGGCGGTCGGCGAGCTGATCGAGGACCCGCCGTGTCGTCTGCCGCGGATTCACGTCCGCCGGGGTGCGGGCGCCTACATCTGCGGCGAGGAGTCGGCCATGATCGAGTCGATCGAGGGCAAGCGGGGGATGCCCCGCCTGCGGCCGCCCCTGGTCGCCCAGGTCGGTATCTTCGGCCGGCCGACGCTCGAGCAGAACCTGGAGACCATGCACTGGGTGCGGGACGTGCTCGAGAAGGGCCCGGAGTGGTTCTCGGGCCACGGCCGGAACGGTCGTACGGGCTTTCGGTCCTTTTCCGTGAGCGGCCGCGTGAACAACCCGGGCGTGCACATCGCTCCGGCCGGGATCACCCTGCGCGAGCTCGTCGACGAACACTGCGGCGGCATGCGGGAGGGTCACGAGCTCTACGGGTATTTCCCCGGCGGCGCGTCGGGCGGCATCCTGCCTGCGTCGATGGCGGACGTTCCACTGGACTTCGATACGCTCCAGGAGGCGGACCCGCATGCGTTCATCGGCTCGGCCGCGGTCATCGTCCTTTCGCAGCACGACAGTGCGCGCAAGGCGGCGCTGAACACGATGCGCTTCTTCCACCACGAGTCCTGCGGCCAGTGCACGCCCTGCCGCGTGGGCACGGCGAAGGCCGCGCATCTCATGGCGCAGCCGAAATGGGACACGGGCCTGCTCGAGGAGCTGTCCACCTGCATGGTCGACGCGTCCATCTGCGGTCTCGGGCAGGCGGCACCCAATCCGCTGCGCTGTGTCATCAAGTATTTCCCGGAGGAGCTGTCCTGATGGCTGCCAATCCGAAGGAACTGTTCGAGACAGTCACTTTCACGCTCGACGGCCAGGACGTCGTCGCCTACGAGGGCGAGACGATCCTGCAGGCCGCGGAGCGCAACGGCCACGGCGCGCACATTCCGCGCCTGTGCTACACCGAGGGCCAGCGACCCGTCGGCAACTGCCGATCCTGCATGGTCGAGATCGACGATGAGCGGTTGCTGGCGCCCTCGTGCTGGCGCGTACCGCGGGAAGGCATGGTCGTGCGCAGCACGACCGGCCGGGCGGTCGCCGCGCAGCGCATGGTGCTGGAGCTCCTGCAATCCGACATGCCGGAGACCGGCTACACGCCGGACAACGAGCTCGAGCAGTGGGTACGGCGGCTCGATATCGGAACGCCGCGGTTCGTCTCCCGCGAGCAGCCGAGGCAGGACATCTCGCATCCGGCCATGGCCGTGAACCTCGATGCCTGCATCCAGTGCACGCGCTGCGTGCGCGCATGCCGCGAGGAGCAGGTCAACGACGTCATCGGATTCGCATTCCGTGGCAGCGACTCGAAGATCGTGTTCGATCTGGACGATCCGATGGGCGAGTCGTCCTGCGTCGCGTGCGGCGAATGCGTTCAGGCATGCCCGACCGGGGCGCTCATGCCGGCCAACGGCGTCGGCATGGAGGCCGACGACAGGACCGTCGACTCCGTCTGCCCGTATTGCGGGGTCGGCTGCCAGCTCACCTATCACATCAAGGATGACCGGATCCTTCACGTCGAGGGCCGCGACGGCCCGGCGAATCACGAGCGGATGTGCGTCAAGGGTCGCTACGGGTTCGACTACGTCAATCACCCGAACCGCCTCACGAAGCCCCTGATCCGGCGGGAAGGCGTGGCGAAGGAGCTTCGCCACGACTTCGATCCGGCCAGACCCGGGGACATCTTCCGCGAAGCGACGTGGGAGGAGGCGCTCGAAGTGGCCGCTGCCGGCCTGAAGCGGATCCGCGACGAGAAGGGCTCGCAGGCGCTCGCGGGGTTCGGGTCCGCGAAGGGGTCGAACGAAGAAGCGTACCTCTTCCAGAAGCTGGTGCGCGCCGGATTCGGCACGAACAACGTGGACCATTGCACGCGCCTGTGTCATGCCTCGTCCGTCGCGGCCCTCATGGAGGGCGTCGGCTCGGGCGCGGTGAGCTGCCAGGTCGATGACGTCGCCGACTGCGACCTGATGTTCGTGATCGGCGCGAACCCGACGTCGAATCACCCGGTCGCGGCGACGTTCATGAAGAACGAGGCGGAGAAGGGCAAGAAGCTGGTCGTCGCGGATCCGCGTCGTATCGAGCTGGCCCGCCATGCCACGCACTCCCTGCAGTTCAAGCCGGATACCGACGTCGCCCTGCTGAACGCAATGATGTACACCATCATCGAGGAGGGCTTGACCGATCCGGCGTTCATCGAGAACCGCACGGAGGGTTTCGACGAGCTCGAGCGCAATGTCATGAACGGGTACAGCCCGGAGGCAATGGCGGACGTGGTCGGGATTCCGGCCGCGACCATCCGCGAGGTGGCACGTCTGTATGCCACGAGCCGCTCGATCATCTTCTGGGGGATGGGCATCTCGCAGCACATCCACGGTACGGACAATTCGCGCTGCCTCATCGCCCTCGCCATGATGACGGGCAACGTCGGCAAGCCGGGCTGCGGTCTGCATCCGCTGCGTGGTCAGAACAACGTGCAGGGTGCCTCGGATGCCGGTCTCATCCCGATGGTCTATCCCGATTACGCGCCCGTCGGCAACGAGAAGGTTCGCACGTGGTACGAGCAGTTCTGGGGCGTCGAGAACCTCGACCCGAATCCGGGTCTCACGGTCGTGGAAATCATGAACGAGATTCACGCCGGCAAGCTGCACGGCATGTACATCATGGGTGAAAATCCCGCGATGTCGGATCCAAACCTGCGACACGCACGCGAATCCCTCGCGATGCTGGATCATCTCGTCGTTCAGGATCTTTTCCTGACCGAGACCGCGGCCTACGCGGACGTCGTCCTCCCGGCCTCCGCCTTCCCGGAGAAGACGGGCACCTTCACCAATACGGACCGGCGGGTGCAGCTCGGACGCACGGCATTGCCGTTGCCCGGGGACGCACGTCAGGACTGGGAGCTGATCCAGGAGATCGCACGCCGAATCGACCTGGACTGGAACTATGGCGACGTCTCCGAGGTATACGAGGAGATGCGCCAGGCCATGCCCTCGATCACCGGCATCACCTGGGAGCGGTTGCAGAGGGAGGATTCGGTGACGTACCCGTGTGCCTCCGCGGAGGATCCGGGGCAGGGCATCGTGTTCGTCGACCGCTTCCCGACCGACAACGGACGCGGCAGGTTCGTGCCGGCACACCTGATCAGCGCCGACGAGACTCCGGACGACGAGTACGCGTACGTGCTCATTACCGGGCGCCAGCTCGAACACTGGCACACGGGGGCCATGACGCGGCGCGCGTCCGTGCTCAATGCGATCGAGCCGGTGCCCGTCGTCAGCATGCATCCGCTCGACATGTACGAGCTGGGCGTTACGCAGGGCGATCCGATCTGTCTCACGTCGCGCCGGGGTGACGTCAACGCGTACGCACGAGGCGACGACGGCATGCAGCGCGGGGAGGTGTACCTGCCATTCGCGTATCACGAGGCGGCGGCCAACCTGCTTACCAATGCGGCCATCGACCCGTACGGAAAGATTCCCGAGTTCAAGTACTGCGCGGTTCGCGTGAGCGTTGGCCAGGAAGTCTCGGCCGAGCTGTATTGAGGCGGGACCCATTGACGGCAGCCGGCGGCGTTGCATACGCCGCCGGGCGCCCGAAGAGTGGCGGCGTCGTTCGTGATACGCTTGTGTCATCCCGGCCGCCGGATGACACCGGACACCCCATGCAGCAGGCCATCAACGAACTCCCGCGTGGCGTCGATGCACAGGTATCGCCGGAGGGACGGCTCGAGCTGCTGTCGCAGGACGAGGTCAATCGCCTGCGCAGCGCCAGCGAGTCGCACATGTACGACCTGCTCTGGCGGTGCGCGTTCGCGGTCCTGAACTCCGGCGCCAATATCGACGATACCAGGCGGCTGCTCGAACGTGCCCGCGGATTCGATATCCGGGTGCTGCAGCGTGAGCGCGGAATCAAGCTCGATCTCACCAATGCACCCGCCGATGCCTTCGTCGATGGCGAGATGATCCGCGGCGTCAAGGAGCACCTCTTCGCAGTCCTGCGCGACATCGTCTACGTGGATACGGAAATTCGCGGAAGCGGCCGGTTCGATCTGTCCGACCCGCGCGGTGTCACCAATGCCGTGTTCCACGTGCTGCGCAACGCCCACGTGCTGCAGCCCCAGCGGTATCCTGACCTCGTCGTGTGCTGGGGTGGTCATTCGATCGGTCGGGAGGAATACGACTACACCAAGGAAATCGGCTATCAGCTGGGCCTGCGGGGATTGAATATCTGCACGGGCTGCGGTCCGGGTGCCATGAAGGGTCCCATGAAAGGGGCAACGATCGCCCACGCGAAGCAGCGGATCGCGAACGGGCGCTACATCGGCATTTCGGAGCCCGGCATCATTGCCGCGGAGGCGCCGAACCCGATCGTGAACGACCTGGTGATCATGCCGGATATCGAGAAGCGCCTGGAGGCATTCGTTCGTCTCGGCCACGGCTTCGTCGTGTTTCCCGGGGGGGTCGGAACGGCCGAAGAGATCCTCTACCTGCTGGGCCTCCTCCTGCACCCGAAGAACCGTGACATGCCGTTTCCGCTGATCTTGACGGGGCCTCCGGAGAGCGCAGGTTACTTCGAGCGGATCGATCGCTTCATCGAGCAGACGCTGGGTGAGGAAGCGCGGCGCCGTTACCGGATCGTCATCGGCGAGCCCGCCTCGGTCGCATGCGAGCTGAAGGAGTCGCTCGAAACAGTGCGCCAGTTCCGGCGGGCACGCAAGGACGCCTACTACTTCAACTGGCTGCTGCACGTCGAGGGCGAGCTGCAGGAGCCGTTTCGGCCGACTCACGAGAACATGGCCTCGCTCGAGCTCCACCGCGACCAGCCGCCGCACCGCCTCGCGGCGAATCTTCGCCGCGCCTTTTCCGGCATCGTGGCCGGTAACGTCAAGGAGGACGGCATACGAGCCATCGAGGAAAGAGGGCACTTCGAGATTCATGGTGATCCGGACGTCATGCGCCTGCTCGATGAGCTCCTCGGGTCATTCGTCGAGCAGCGCCGCATGAAGCTGCCGGGCACCGCGTACAAGCCCTGCTACCGCATCGTGGCCTGACGCACCGGGCGAACGCCCGATCTGCGCGCGGATCTGCCCGTGGATGTCCGCACCAAGCGAGTGTACGAGTCCGTATCGACGGATGACGGGACCCGGGTGCTGGTCGATCGCCTTTGGCCACGCGGCGTGCGCAAGGGGGATGCGGCGCTCGACCACTGGTGTCGCGACGTGGCACCCAGCGCGGCCCTGCGGAAATGGTTCGGGCATGACGCCACGCGATTCGAGGAATTTTCCAGTCTCTACCGGGCCGAGCTCGACGATCGTCCCGCCGCGGTCGCGCAGCTCCTGCGGATTGCCGGCTCCGGTCCCTTGACACTTCTTTATGCCGCGCGCGATCCGGACTGCAACCATGCCCGGGTGCTCGCCGAATACCTTCGACAGTACCCGTCGACCGCATCCAGGCGGTGATGAGGCACGCGCGGCGATGGACGGACTCGCGCCTGGACCGTCGCCACGACTGACCGACTGACGGGTGATGCGGGGTGCCGGGCGACCGGGCGGCGCATGTGGCGATGCCCGGGAACCTGCCGGGCTGGGCACGTTCAAAAGCGGTTGAGACGTTCATCAGGGGGTGTGCAGATGATGGCGCGACGTGGATTTCTGGGCGGTCTGGCGGCCGTGATCGGGGGGACGGTGCTCGGTTCGCGTGTCCGTGCGGCCGGGGTCGATGCACCGGCGGATCCGCCGAGTATCGAGCCGATCGACCTCTCCATGAGCGAGTGGAAGAAGCGCCTGACGCAGGAGCAGTATCACGTGCTCCGCGAGGAGGGCACCGAGCGTCGCGGCTCGAGTCCGCTCAATCATGAAAAGCGCGAAGGCGAGTACGCGTGCGCCGGGTGCGGCCTCGTGCTGTTCCACTCCCGGTGGAAGTTCGACAGCGGTACGGGCTGGCCCAGCTTCTACGACGTGATCAAGGAGCATGTCGGGACCCGGACCGATCATCGCCTCATCTTCACGCGCACCGAGTACCATTGCGCGCGCTGTGGCGGCCACCAGGGCCACGTCTTTGACGACGGCCCGCAGCCGACCGGTCTGCGCTACTGCAACAACGGTGTCGCACTGGAATTTCATCCGGGGAAGGCCTGAGCCGCCGGTGCGCAGACGCATGGCAGGCGCGCCATTGCCGACCGGAGCGTCCGGCCAGCCTGTGCCGCGGCCGGCCCCGACGCGGGCGGTAGGTGAATCATTGAGCACAGGTTTCCGGGGCGAACGCTGCCCATGCCGGTCGTCGAACGTGCACAATGTCACACCGCTGCGTTCACCCCTGCGCAACCGGTACGTGCAGTCGGTTCCGGCCACGGCCAGTGCGTGGTTACGCCGCCGCTCGTTGCGGGGACACTCGTCGGGCCTTGCCGAGGCCGCGCGCCGATCGGGCAGCCGGCAGATCGTCGATGCCGCTCGATCAACGCGTGCACCACGCGCCCTTGTGCGAGCGCGCGACCGACTGCATGGTCGGCACTCGAGTCGGCCCCGACCGTCCGACGGCCGGGGCCGCGGACCATGGACCGCCCGCCGGTGCAGGGACGGCCATGATACCGGGACCGTGCGGCAACACGCGGCTGGTGTGCCGCGTACCGGGTGCGAACGTCCCACCCGGTGCGCGGGCCGGCCATTTCACACCAGCGCCTTCTGTGGTGCCTCCGTTTCTTCCTCCATGTCCAGCTCTTCGAGCGACATCAGTGCTGCGTTGCCACCCTGCGCCGTGGTGTCGACCGTGAACGAGCGCTCGGTGGCGAAGCGGTACAGATACCGCGGGCCGCCGGCCTTCGGACCCGTGCCGGACAGGCCCTCGCCCCCGAAGGGCTGGACCCCGACGACCGCGCCGATCTGGTCGCGATTGACGTAGGTATTTCCGACCTTCAGTCGCCGGTGGATGTAGTCGACGGTTTCCTCGATGCGTGAATGGATTCCGACGGTAAGTCCGTAGCCGGTCGAATTGATGTCGTCGATGACCCGGTCCAGCTGGTTCGCGGGATAGCGGATGACATGGAGGATCGGGCCGAACACCTCGCGCTCGAGTTGGTCTAGACGATCCAGTTCGTACGCGCGTGGCGCGAAGAAGGTTCCATTCTCGGTGCCGGGCTCCAGGGTTGCGGATGCGATCACGCGGCCTTCGCGCTCCATGCGCGCCGCATGCGCTTCCAGCAGTCCGCGGGCGTCCTCGTCGATCACGGGCCCGATATCGTGGCGGAGCCGGGCGGGATCGCCCAGGCGCAGTTCCTTCATGGCGCCGGCCAGCATCTTGAGGATCCTGTCGGCCACGTCCGCCTGGACGAACAGCACGCGCAGCGCGGAGCAGCGCTGTCCGGCGCTCTGGAAAGCCGATTCGAGCACATCGGTCACGACCTGTTCCGGCAACGCGGACGAATCGACCAGCATCGCGTTCTGACCGCCGGTCTCGGCGATGAGGGGCAGGATCGGGCCGGTGCGGTTGGCGAGTTGCTGGTTGATCAACTGCGCGGTATCGGTGCCGCCCGTGAAGGCGACGCCCGCGAGGTGTCGGCTGCCGATCAGGTGCGGCCCGACCACCTCGCCGCGGCCCGGGACCAGGTGCAGTGCCTTGCCCGGGATCCCGGCCTCGTGGAATGCCTCGATTGCGGCAAAGGCCATGAGCGGCGTCTGCTCCGCCGGCTTCGCGATCACCGTGTTGCCCGCCGCGAGTGCCGCCGCGATCTGTCCCGTGAAAATGGCCAGCGGGAAGTTCCAGGGGCTGATGCACACGAACACGCCGCGGCCATGGAGTTCGATCTGGTTCCGTTCGCCGGTGGGACCGGGCAGGGGCATGGGCTCGGAGAAATCCGCCCGCGCGCGCATCGCGTAGTAGCGGCAGAAGTCCGCCGCCTCGCGCACCTCGGCCACGCCGTCCTTCAGGTTCTTGCCGGCCTCGCGCGACGCGATGGCCATGAAGCGGCCCATGTCGCGCTCGAGGATGTCGGCCGTTCGTTCCAGGCATTCCGCCCGTTTCGATGCGGGCGTGGCGTCCCACTGCGGCTGCATGGCCGCGGCGATTTCCATCGCCCGCTCGCATTGCTCGGGCGATGCGTCGACGACGGTTCCGACCTGGCGTCGACGGTCGGACGGATCGGTCGCGGACTGGGCCTCGCCCACCTCGACCTTGCCTCCGATGACCGGCGCGCAGTGCCACCCCTCGGCCGCAGCCTTCTCCATCTGGCGGTCGAGCGGGATCAGTTCGTTGATGTCGGTGAGCTCGATGCCGCGCGAATTGAGCCGGTCCTTGCCGAACAGGTTTCGCGGCAGTGGTATGCGCGGATGTCGCTTGTTGCGGCGCGCCCGCACCTGGGCGATCGGGTCGGACACGATCTCGTCGATCGGGGCGCGGTCATCGACCAGGCGGTTCACGAAGGAGGAGTTGGCGCCGTTCTCGAGCAGGCGCCGGACCAGGTAGGGCAGCAGATCCTCGTGGCTGCCGACCGGCGCGTAGATTCGCGTCGGGATGTCGAGCTTCTCGGGGCCGACGATCTGCTCGTAGAGCGCCTCGCCCATGCCGTGCAGGCGCTGGAACTCGAAGCCGTCCCGATCACCCGCGAGCTCGCAGATCGCGGCGACGGAGTGCGCGTTGTGCGTGGCGAACTGTGGGTAGAAAACCTCGCGGTTGTCGAGCATCCTGCGCGCGCAGGCGAGGTAGCAGACGTCGGTGTTCGCCTTGCGCGTGTACACGGGGTAGTCGTCCAGGCCCTTTTCCTGCGCGAGCTTGACTTCGGTATCCCAGTAGGCGCCCTTGACCAGGCGCACCATGAATCGCCGCCGCGCGCGGCGGCCCAGGTCCGCCAGCCAGTCGAGGACGGCCGGCGCACGCTTCTGATACGCCTGCACGGCGAGCCCGAAACCGTCCCAGCCGGAGAGCTCGGGGTCCATCGCCAGGGCCTCGATGACGTCGAGCGAGGGGTCGAGACGCTCGGCTTCCTCGGCGTCGATCGTGAAGCCCATGTTGCGCTCCTTCGCCATGAGGGCGAGCTCGCGGGCGCGCGGCAACAGCTCGGTCACGATGCGATCGTGCTGCGCGAACTCGAAGCGCGGGTGCAGGGCGGTGAGCTTCACCGAGATCCCGGGGGCGTCGAGCACGCCACGCTCGCCGACCTGTGCGCCGATGGCGCGGATGGCGCTGGCGTAGGACTCGAAGTACCGGCGCGCATCCTCATCGGTGCGTGCGCCCTCGCCGAGCATGTCGTAGGAGTAGCGGTAGCCGCGTTTTTCCATCGTGCGGGCACGCTTCAGGGCGTCGTCGATGGTGCGCCCGAGCACGAACTGGCGGCCCATGATGTTCATCGCCTGGCGCACCGCCTGGCGGATGAACGGCTCGCCGCTGCGGGCGACGAGACGGCCCATGATCGCGCGCAGGTTCGGTTCCTTGCTCGCGCCGTACTTCACGACCCGGCCGGTGAGCATCAGCCCCCACGTGGATGCGTTGACGAAGACCGACGACGAATGACCGAGATGCTCCTCCCAGTCGGCACTGCCGAGCTTGTCGCGGATGAGCCGATCCGCCGTTTCCGTGTCCGGGACGCGCAGCAGCGATTCGGCGAGGCACATGAGCACGATGCCCTCCTCGCTGGACAGCTCGTACTCGAGCATGAAGGCGTCCACACCGCCCTTGCCGACGCGGCCCGCACGCACAGCCTCCACGAGTTGGCGCGCATGTCGCTCGATCCGCCGGTTCTGATCGCTCGAGAGCTCGAGCGCCCCCAGAAGCGCGTTGACGGACTCGTCCTCGTCGATCCGGTAGTGGCGCCCGATTTCGGCACGGAGCGGGTCGGGCGTGCCGGGAGCCTGGTCGAATATCATGTTGCCCACCTCCAGCGCATTCCGCGAGAATATAGAGAATGTGCAGGAGCATGTTTTGCTTTTGTACCCAAGGTTGCAGTATAAAATACTACGATACGCAGATCCGCACGGGCTGAATGATGTCCAGACGGGCTCCACGCAAAGCTTCCGACCACAAGCTGGACCGAACGGATAGAAGAATCCTGCGCGAGCTGCAGCAGAACGGGCGGATCTCCAACGTGGAGCTCGCGCGGCGCGTGAACCTGAGCGCGACGCCCTGCCTCGAGCGGGTCCGGCGCCTCGAGCAGGCCGGGTACATCCGCGATTATGTCGCGGTCCTCGACCCACTGCGGATGGGGGTGGGGCTCCTGCTCTACGTCGAGGTCACGCTCGACCGCACCACGCCCGAGGTGTTCGAGCGATTCAAGGAGGCGATCGCCCAGCGACCCGAGGTGCAGGAGTGCCACATGGTGGCCGGGGGGTTCGACTACCTGGTGAAGATTCGCGTGCCCGACATGCAGGCCTACCGGCACTTTCTCGGTGAAGGCCTGACCGCGGCGCCGGGTGTCCGCGAGACCCACACCTACGTGGTCATGGAGGAGATCAAGGAAACGACCGCGGTCGAGATCCGCGACCCGTGAGCGTCCGGTGCCGCGGCTCGATCCCCGTGCGCCGTCCCGTTCACGGTGACGCGCTTGCCCCGATACGATGACCGCGAACCGAACCCGACATCCCGATCCCGGCGCCGCACGTGAACGGGTTACCGGCCTGCTGCTTGCGGGCGGCCGGGCCCGGCGCATGGGCGGCGTCGACAAGGGCCTGGTCGAACTGGCCGGTCATCCGCTGGTCGAGCACGTCCTCGAGCGGCTGCGCCCGCAGGCGGCGCTGGTGCTCGTCAACGCCAACCGGAATGCAGGGATCTACGGCGCGCTTGGTGTTACGGTCGTCGCCGACTCGCTGGAAGGCTATCTTGGTCCCCTGGCGGGGCTGCTCGCGGGCATGGAGCATGCCGACACCGAGCTGGTCGTCATGGTGCCTTGCGATTCTCCGTTCGTTCCGCGGGACCTCGTGGGCCGACTCGTCGCCGGCCTCGATACCGTCGAAGCCGACCTCGCGGTGGCGCACGACGGCGAGCGTCAGCAGCCGGTGTTCCTGCTCGCGCGCACGGCCCTCGCCGGGGACCTGCGCGGCTGGCTCGCGGAGGGCGGGCGCAAGATCGATGCCTGGTTTGCCCGCCATCGCGTCACGGACGTGGACTTCAGTGACCGACCGGATGCATTCCTGAACATCAATACGCCAGAGGAACGGGCCGAAGTCGAGGCGCGGCTCCTGGCGGGAGGCACACGAACATGAGCTCCGAAACCGACGGGCGGCGATTGCCGTCCTGCGACGACGATGGCGGCGAGCCGGGTGCGCTCAGCGTCGCCGAGGCGCACGCCCGTATCGCCGCGTCAATCGTGCCTGTCCGCGGGCAGGAGACGGTGACGCTGCGCGGCGCTCTTGGCCGCGTGCTGGCGGAGGATGTGCACACCTCGTTCGACATCCCGCCGAACACCAATGCCGCCATGGACGGATTCGCCCTGCGGGGCGCGGAACTGGATTCCGAAGGCGGCGCCCGACTGACGGTCGTCGGCACGGCCTGGGCGGGGCATCCCCTGGATCGCGGCATCGGACCCGGCGAGTGCGCGCGCATCATGACCGGCGCACCGATCCCCGCGGGCGCCGATACCGTCGTGATGCAGGAACGCACGGAGACCGAGGGTGATGCCGTCGTCATCCGTGGCGGCAAGCCGGGCAGCAACGTGCGCACCGCCGGGGAGGATCTGCCCGCGGGCGCCCGGGCGCTGGCTGCCGGTACCCGGGTGCGGCCGGCCGAGCTCGGCGTCCTCGCGTCACTCGGACTGACGGAGGTCGTCGTGATCCGCAGGCCCAGCGTCGCGCTGTTCGCGACGGGCGATGAGCTCTTCGAGCCCGGGCAGCCGCTGCGGCCCGGCGGGCTGTACGACAGCAACCGCTACACAGTCTGGGGCATGCTCACGCGTCTCGGCATGGCGATCGATGATCGCGGTCACCTGCCGGACGATCGAGCAGCGGTGGAAGCGTCGCTGATGGCGGCGGCGGCCGAGAACGATGCGGTGATCACGACTGGCGGCGTATCAGTGGGCGAGGCGGATCACGTCGGTCGCGTGCTGCGCGAGCAAGGCGACGTCGGCTTCTGGCGCCTGACGATGAAACCCGGACGTCCGCTCAACTTCGGGCGCTTCGGCGACGCGCTCTTCTTCGGCCTCCCCGGGAACCCGGTCTCGGCCATGGTGACCTTCTATCAGCTGGTGCAGCCGGCGTTGCGGCGCCTGGCGGGCGCCGAGTATCGACCCCCGGAGACCCTGCGCGCCCGGGCCGCGGTCGCCTTCCCGAAGAAACCGGGGCGCACCGAGTTCCAGCGGGCCATCCTCTCGGTCGCGCGCGATGGCACGCCGATCGTCGAGGCAGGCGGGCCACAGGGATCCGGGCGGCTCACGTCGATGGCGCGAGCGAACTGCTTCGTCGTCATCCCGGCGCAGAGCCACGGCGTGGCGGCGGACGAGTGGGTGGACGTGCAGCCGTTCGAGGGCATCACGGGGTGACGGCGCCCGGTGAGCCGGTGATCGTCCTGTCCCGCAGCCGGTTGCGCCGCGCGGCCGGCGGGCCAGCATGCGCGAGCTGATCCTCGGGGGCGCGCGCTCGGGCAAGAGCACGCTGGCGGAACGGCGTGCGGAGAGCAGCGGGCGGCCGGTCACGTACGTGGCGACTGCCCGCCCCGGGGACCCGGAGATGCGCGACCGCGTCGCCGCGCACCGGGCGCGCCGCCCGGAGCACTGGAAGACCGTGGAAGCGCCCGTCGCACTCGCCGCGGCCCTGCACGCGCATGCGGCGCCGGAGAGCCTGATCGTCGTCGACTGCCTGACGCTGTGGCTCGCGAACCTCCTCGAGGACGATCGCCTCGACACCGAGCGCGATGCGCTGCTTTCCGGATTGCCGGCACTGCCGGGCGATCTCGTGCTGGTCAGCAACGAGGTCGGCCTCGGTATAGTCCCGGACAACCCGCTGGCCCGCCGCTTTCGTGATGCGCAGGGCTGGCTCAATCAGGATGTCGCGGCGCGCTGCGAGCGCGTAACCTTCGTGTCTGCCGGACTGCCACTGACCCTCAAGCGGTGATCGGGCCGTGTGCGCGGAGCGCCGGGCAGCCCGCGGGTGGGGTCGAGACCGTGCCGACCGGATCCATGCCCACAACCAGGCGAGGACACGAATGATGGGTTCCCCATGGTGGCAGCAGCCGATCCCGGCCGTGAGCGAGGAGATGCGGGGCGCTGCGGCCGAGCGCCAGGAGCAACTGACCAAGCCGCCCGGCTCGCTCGGTCAGCTCGAGGCGATCGCCGTTCGGCTGGCGGGCCTGCAGGCCACGGACCGGCCGCGGCTTGACCGGCTGCACGTCGCTGTTTTCGCGGGCGACCACGGGGTGACGGCGGAAGGGGTGTCCGCGTTCCCGCAGGCCGTGACCCTGGAGATGGTGAAGAATTTCGCGCGCGGCGGCGCCGCGATCAGCGTTCTCGCCCGCGAGCTGGGCGCCGACCTGGAAGTCGTCGACGTGGGCACCGCCGTCGATGGCGGTGAGCTCCCGGGCGTAATCCGGTCGCGCGCGGGAGACGGCACGGCCAACTTCTGCCATGGCCCCGCGATGAGCTCCGCACAGCGCGACACCGCCCTGGCAGCCGGGCGGGCCGCCGCGGATCGGGCGGCGGCCGTGGGCGCCCACGCCTTCGTCGGCGGCGAGATGGGCATCGGCAACACCACGGCGGCCACGGCCCTGGCCTGCGCACTCATGCGCGAATCGCCGCGCGGTGTCGTCGGCCCCGGCACCGGCCTGGACGCTGCCGGCATCGCGCACAAGGCGGAGGTTATCGCGCGCGCGCTCGAGCGACACGAGGCACTCGAGACCCCCTTCGACGCGCTCGCGGCGCTCGGCGGATTCGAGATTGCCGCGCTGGCCGGGGCCTACATCGCTGCCGCGCAGCACGGGATCCCGTCGCTGGTGGACGGCTTCATTTCGAGCGTCGCCGCGCTGGCAGCGGCACGCGAGGTGCCGGCCGTCCTGCCGTGGCTGGTCTGCACCCACCGCTCGGCGGAGCCCGGTCACGCAAAGGTGCTCGCGGCTCTGGATGCCGAGCCGCTGATCGACCTGGGCATGCGCCTCGGCGAGGGCAGCGGGGCGGCCGTCGCGGTATCCGTGATCCGGACCGCCTGCGCGCTGCACAACGGCATGGCCACTTTCGCGGAGGCGGGGGTCTCGAACAACTGACGTGACGGTCGCGACGGTCATCGATCTCCTGCGCCACGGCGAAACGGGCGGCGGACGGCGGCTGCGCGGCGCCCGCACGGACGACGCGCTTGCGCCAGGAGGATGGACCGCAATGCGGCGGATGGCGGAACGCGAGGGTCCCTGGGACCTGGTCGCCGCCTCGCCACTGGCGCGATGCCGGGCTTTCGCGGAATGGCTCGCGGCGCAGGCGGGGATCGAGCAGTGGACGGATTCCCGCCTGACCGAGTACGACTTCGGCGATTGGGATGGCGTGGATCTCGACGCGCTCTGGGCACGCGATGGCACGCGCTTGGCGGCATTTCTCGGCGACCCGGATGCAATGACGCCTCCGGGCGGCGAGACCGCGCCGGCGTTCCGCGCGCGAGTGGCCGCGGCCCGCGCCGAACTGCTGCGGCGAGGGGCGGGCCGGCACGTGCTCGTCGTCGGTCATGGTGGAGTGCTGCGCCAGTTCGTCGCGGACGCACTGGGTACCCGTACCCTGCACGCGGCACTCGAGTGGCCACACGCCGCGCTCAGCCGTCTGCATGTGTTCGACGACCCGCCGGCTCCGCCGCGGGCGGTACTGGTGTTCCACGCTCGCGTCGCCGGGGACGAATCGACCCGGATCGCGTATCAGCAGGTCGAGTGAAAGAGGCCGCCAACGGCCTCGCCGCGGTCCGCGAGCTCGTTGTACAGGCGGGCCGCCTGGCTTGTTTCGGCCAGGTGCACCGTGACGTCGTGTTCCTCGAGCATCCGCACCGTGGCGCCCTCGGTCTGCAGGGCACGCCACATGCCGCGGCTCAGGACCACCACGGTAACCCCGTGCTCGAGAAGCTCCGCCACGTCCACGGGCTGGATGCCGGGGACGTGACGCGTGCCGGTCTCGTTCCAGTCCCAGGCGCGCCCACCACCCGGCCAGAGCTTGAAGTCCTTGCCCGTGCCCAGCCCGTCAACTGTCATCCGGCCCCAGGCCAGGTGCATGATCCTCGGGGGCTCACCCCGCGCCACATCTGTCGCCATCGGTCCCTGCTCCCGTCCCGCCGTGGACGGCGTCATCCCATGTCCACCTTTCGTAGCGGATTCCGCGCGCTCGCGCCACTCCCCGGTCACGGGTTGCCGGGCACACCGGTCTCGACGGGGGCCAGGTCCGGCTCGCCGCAGTGCTCGAGAATGAATGCGCGGGCACGGTCGCGCAGGGCCAGTGCCGCATTCCAGTCGTTACCCCGTGGCAGCAGGGGCCGACCGATCGTCACGGCGAGCCGGGCTGGCCGGGGAAGCCGGCTTTCGCCGCGCAGCATCACTCGCGTGCCGCGAATCGCCACCGGTACGACCGGCCGGCCCGCGCGCGCCGCGACCATGAATGCGCCGACGCGGAAGCCCCTCAGGCCCGCGCCATCACCGAACGTGCCCTCAGGGAACGACACCACCGTCTCGCCGTGCGCCGTACGCGCCCGGATGCGTGCGAGGTCGGTGAGTCCGCGCTCGTGGTCGAAGCGATCGACGAATTCCACGCCGATGCGCTCCAGGAACAGTCGCACCAGGCGCGAGCCCGCGAGCTCGCGCTTGGCCACGAAGAACAGCGGGCCCCGGAGTACTGCCCGGAGCACCAGGCCGTCGAGGTAGCTCGCGTGATTGGCAACCAGCACGTGCCCGGCAGCGGGCGGTGGAGTCTCGCCGGTCACGCGTATTGGCGTACGTGACAGCACCAGCAGACTCCGCGTGGCAGCGCGCGCGATGCCCGCACGCGCCCCGGTTCCCGGTGTCATCACGATGAGCAGCGCCGATGGCAGCCCGATGCAGATCGCGAGGATCCAGCACCACGCGGCGAACAACAGGCGCAGCGCCGCGACCGCGCCTCGCCGGACCGTCGGCACGGTGCCGGCAGCGGCCAGGCGCAGGAGTTGCGTGGACGCGCGCCGTTGCGTGGCGCCGCGCGCGTAGATCGCGCCACAGTCGCCGCGCCGGATCTTGCCGCTCGAGGTTTTCGGGATCGTCCCCGGCGGCACCAGGACGATCTCGTCGGGCGGACCATCGAGCACCCCCACCACTGCCTCGATCGCCGCTGCCCGGATCTCGTCGCGACGGCTCGTGTCGGTCTCGCGCGTCTCCGCCAGCACGACCAGGCGCTCGATGTCGGCACCGGGTGCGCGGTAGGCGAATGCGGCCACGTTATTGCGGCGAATGCCCGGGACCTCCGAGAGCGCACGCTCGATCTCCTGCGGGTGAATATTGCGCCCGGCTCGGATGATCAGGTCCTTGATCCGGCCGGTGGGGATCAGGTCGCCGTCGGCCACGTATCCGAGGTCGCCGGACTCGAGCCAGCCGTCCGCGAAAAGCGCATGCGTGGCCTCCGGGTTGTCGAAATAGCCGGAAGTGCACGAGGGTCCCCTGAACTGGATGCGGCCGACCGTGCGCGCCGGCACCGGCTCGCCGGCGCCGTCGACGATCCGCAGTGCGTGCCCCGCGAGCACGTGGCCACAGGCCACGAACCGCAGCGTGTCGCGGTCGTCCGCGCCGGCGGCAATCGCGCGTCCCTGGCGCTCGAACTCCGTCCGGTGTACGCGATCGATCCGTGGGGCGTGTCCCGGCATGGGAAACGCGAGACCCACCGACGATTCGGCGAGACCGTATACCGGCATGAACGCCTCGGACCGGAATCCGCAAGGCGCGAATCGTTCTGCAAAGCGCTCGAGCGTCCCGGGCCCGACGGGTTCCGCGCCATTGAACGCCAGCCGCCAGGAGGTGAGGTCGAGATCCTCGACTGCGGCATCGTCGATCCGGCGGGCGCACAGGTCGTAGGCGAAGTTGGGACCCGCGGAGATCGTGCCGCGGTGGCGGTCGATGGCCCCGAGCCAGCTCGCCGGGCGCGCCATGAACTGCAGCGGCGACATCAGGATGATGCGGATCCCGTAATACAGCGTCGCCAGGCAGGCGCCGATCAGGCCCATGTCGTGATACAGCGGCAGCCAGCTCACGAACCGGTCTTCCGCGCTGGCGCCGACGGCGGCGCCCATGGCGCGGATGTTCGCGAGCAGGTTGGCGTGCGTGAGCATCACGCCCTTGGGTACGTCCGTCGTCCCCGAGGTGTACTGGAGCAGGGCGAGGTCTCCGCCCGCGCGCGGGACCGGGCCCGCGGGGTCCGCCCTCGCGCACAGGTCCGGTACGGTGACGATGTGCTCGAGCGCCCGCACCAGTCCCTGCAGCAGGCGTCCGGCGGGGCGCGTCTCGGTCGAGGCGATGAACAGCCGCGTACCGGCGTTGGACAGGACGCGCGCCAGGCGCCGGGCGTGATCTTCGATACGGTCCGCCCGCACGGGCGGGTACAGCGGTACCGGCACGCCGCCCGCGCGCAGTATTCCGTGCAGCGCCAGGAAGAAATCGAGCCCGGTCGGCAGCATCAGGGCGACGCGGTCGCCCGGCTCCAGGCCGCGGGCACGCAAGCCGGCCGCCACCTCGCCCGCACCCGCGTGGAGATCGCCATAGGTCAGGGTCTGCTCCTGATCGTCCTGGCAGAGCACAAGGTGAACAGCGCCCGGCTGGAGCGCCGCATGGTGGTCGAGCACGTCGATCAGCGTCAGTGCGTCGGTCGCCGGCCCGGGCGGCGGCGTCCCCGGCAACGATGGCTCGACACGAGGTCGGCCGGCGTCGCCGTGGCGAGCGGGCACGGCGTGCGCGATGGCCCGAACCAGATCGGCGACCGTACGCGCCGCGATGGCAGTCTCGTCCGGGAACCGAACATCGAATTCCTGCTGCAGGCGAAGCATCAGCTCGACGCGGGCCAGGCTGTCCAGCCCGGCGTCGCGCGCGAGATCGCTGGCGGGTCCGAAGCGGGGAAGCGGTCGATCGGGGTGCAGCTCCCGCACGAGGTCGGCGAGCAGGGAGAGAATGCGGTTCGTGCGCGGATCGGTATGCAACTCGGTCGCCATGGCCGTGGGCGCTCTCTCGGGTGCCGTCCGTGAGGGGAGCATCGCGCCTTCGCTGGCGCACCCTGTCAATAGCCGACTTCCGCCCGCAACGGAAGCACCGCGAGTCTCGTCCGGGCCACGTTACAATGGTCGGTCGGCCAGCGACTGGATGTCCGGGACCACAATGGCGAAACTGCTCATGAATCTTCGGCACGTCCCCGAGGACGAGGCGGAGGACGTACGTGCGCTGCTCGACGCGCACGCCATCGCGTTCTACGAGACGCCGGCGAATCGCTGGGGCATCAGCATGGGCGGCATCTGGCTGCGCCACGATGCCCAGGCCGAGGACGCCGCCCGCCTGCTCGCCGACTACCAGGCGCGGCGCCAGGCCGACGCGCGTGCCGCGTACGAGGCCCGGCGAGGGGCCGGCACGGCCGACACCGTCCTGGCCCGGCTGCGACGCGATCCGATGCGCATCCTGATCTACGTGGGCGCCGCCGGCCTGATCCTCTACCTGCTCATTCTGCCGTTCTTCCGCCTCGCCCCCGGTCCCTGAGGCCCGCGAAGCGCGCGCGCTTCGCGTGAGCCGAGGCGCCCGGTGGCGTCCGCGGGCTACCCGCCCGGTGTAGCGGCCGGCCCCAGCGCCAGCGAGCGCGCGATCGCTTCGCGCACCGCCCGCGCCAGCTCCACCCCCGAGTCCGTGTGATGGCCCGTGTAGGAGACGTCGTTCGCATCGCCGCACACGACTGCGGTTGCGTCGGTGCCCGTCCCGGTCGCCTGCCCCTCCCCGGAAGCCGGCCACACGTCCAGGTCCGTGAGGATCGATGCCTTCGCCTCGGCCACCAGGCCGATGGCCTCGGCCCGTGCGGCGCCGGTCAGGCCCTGGCCGGTGATGGCAATGACGTTGATGGTGCCGGCGGCGGCGGCGGGTGCGGGCGCGGGCGCGGGCTCGCCCGCGTGGTGGGCGTTGCGCGTACCGGCGGTCGCGAGCACCGTCCAACCAGCGGGATCCCGCGCCAGGCGTACCAGGGCGAGCCGACCCGGGGGCACGCCCGTCATCAGGCCCACTGTCTCGCCCGACCAGCCACGCGACGCGGCCAGGCGGGCGAAGGTGCCGGCCGGGTCGGCGCAGGCCGCGCCCGCGCCGGGCCCGTCCACCCAGAGATTGACGATGCGCGCCGCAAGCGCATCGCCGCCGCCGACCGGGGCGGAGGAGAGTACCGGGCGCGGTCGTTCGAACGTCACGGCTGTCCACTCGGTTGTGCGCTCGAGTTGGATTCCGGACGCCAGGCGCATCAGCGTGCGCTCCGCACGGCGGTCCCTGCGCCGGTGGTGCCGGCCTTCATGGCGTCGCCGTTCACGGACAAGATGGGGTCGTGGCGTGGTCGACCCGCGACCGCGTCGGAGACGAGGTGGCGGATGGTGGGCGGCTCCGGCGCCGGCCGCGGCTCAAGCGCATCCGGATCCCGTTGCTGGCAGCCCCGGGCCGTGTGCCCGAACAGCGGCGACGCGAGCGCCGTCCGCCCCCGCGGGTCCGTCGAGCCGGTCCCGATGCCCCGGAAATCCCGGCGGTTCCCGCATTGGACCGGCCGGAATCGCCGGGTCGTCATACGCCGCGCCAGGTGCGGGCCGGATCCGGAACACGCAGTCGGTCGCGACCGGCACCCGCCAGGGTGCCCGCAATACGATGCAGAGCCGCGATGACTGCGATACCGGTGCCGGTCCATCGTTTCAGCCGGCCTGCGTGACCGGTTGCAGACCCCCGTCATCCGCACCGGGCAGCCCCGCCAGCGCCTCCAGATCGAGGTGCGCCTCGCAGGCATCGGCCAGGCGGTCGATGCCGGCTTCACGCAGGTCGGCGTAGTCCGGTACGTCGCCGGGATCGGCCAGGCCGCCCCAGTGCAGCAGCGCATCACGCGCGGCGGGCTCGTCGAAAATGCCATGCAGGTAGGTGCCGAGCACGCGATCGTCGTCCGAGCGGGCGCCGTCGAATCGATCGTCCAGGCGGACGACCGCGCCGGCGAGCCCGGTTCCCCGCGTCACGCCAGCATGAATCTCGTAACCCGCGACGCTGGCGTCCGCGAACGCCAGCGTGCCGGTTGCGCGGCGCAGTTGCTTGTCGTGCGCGAGCGTGGTCTCCACGTCGAGCAGCCCGAACCCGCGGGTCGAGCCGCGGCCTCCCTCGACGCCCTCGAGGTCATGGACGGCGTGCCCGAGCATCTGGAAGCCCCCGCAGATCCCCATGACGCGTCCCCCGTAGCGCAGGTGCTGCGCCAGCGCGTCCGCCCAGCCGCGTGCGCGCAGCCACTCGAGATCGGCGCGGGTGTTCTTGGAGCCGGGCAGGATCACGAGGTCCGCGGGAGGGATCGGGTCGTCGGGACCGAGGTAGCGGAAGTCCACCCGCGGGTGCAGGCGCAGCGGATCGAAGTCCGTGTGGTTGCTGATGCGTGGTACCGCCGGGACAATCACGCGCAGCGCTTTGTCCTCGGCGGTGTCCGCGTGGGCCGGCGTGCACGCCAGCGCGTCCTCGGCCTCGAGGTAGAGACCCTCGAGGTACGGCAGTACGCCGTACACCGGTCGGCCGGTGCGTTTCGTGAGCCAGTCGAGCCCGGGGTCGAGCAGCGAGCGGTCGCCGCGAAACCGGTTGACGACGAATCCCCGCAGACGCGCACGCTCGGTATCCGACAGCAGTTCCAGGGTGCCGACGAATTGCGCGAACACGCCGCCGCGATCGATGTCGCCGACGAGGACGACCGGGCAGTCGACGGCCTCGGCGAAGCCCATGTTCGCGATGTCGCCCGCGCGCAGGTTGACCTCCGCCGGGCTGCCTGCGCCCTCGACCAGCACCACGTCGTACGCCTGCGCGAGCCGGGCGTACGCGGCCAGCACGGCCTCGCGCGCGATGCGCTTGTACTCGTGGTAGCCGCGGGCGTCGAGATCGGCGACGGGGCGCCCGTTCACGACCACCTGCGCGTCGCGATCGCCGGTGGGCTTGAGCAGCACCGGGTTCATGTCGGTGGTGGGCTCGAGACCCGCCGCACGCGCCTGCGCCGCCTGCGCGCGGCCGATCTCGCCGCCGTCGGCCGTCACCGCGCTGTTCAGCGCCATGTTCTGCGGCTTGAACGGCGCCACCCGCACCCCGCGGCGCGCGAGCACCCGGCACAGGCCGGTCACGAGCGCGCTCTTGCCCGCATCCGAGGTCGTGCCCTGGATCATCAGTGTGCCGGTGCGCATTGTGCGTTCCATGGCGGTCATCGAGAACGTGATTGTACGGAATGCCCGTACACGCGATCCCGGCATTGCGACGTGCGCCTTTCCGGGCGCGCCACGATCCCTGTGTCCAGCGATGCCCGGGGACGGCTATCATGCTGCGCCTCGTTGTCCCCCGGAGCGTGCGTGCAGACCGGCATCGTCGTCTTTCTCGCGCTGGTCGCCGACCACTGGTTCGGCGAGATCCGCCACGGCCATCCGCTGACCGCCTTCGGCCGGGTCTCGGGCCGGCTTGAGCGCGCCTGGAACCGGCGGCGGTTGCCGGACTGGCTGAGGTGCGGGCTCGGCGTCCTTGCCGTCGGCGTGCTCGTCGTGCCCGTGGCGGTTGTCATCGGATGGCTGTCGCGGACCGGGCCGTACGGACTCGCGATCGACGTCGTGGTGCTTTATCTCGCCGTCGGCCTGCGCAGCCTCGGCGATCATGCGCGCCGGGTGCAGCGCGCGCTCGCGGCCGAGGATATCGACGAGGCGCGGGCCGCGGTGGGGATGATCGTCAGCCGTGATACGCGGGCGCTCGATGCGCGTCGCGCAGCGGCCGCGACAGTCGAGTCGGTACTGGAGAACGGCAACGACGCCGTCCTCGGCGCGCTCTTCTGGTATCTCGTGGGGGGCGCCGGCGGCGTGGTCGCGTACCGGCTCGTGAACACCCTGGACGCGATGTGGGGCTACCGCACGGCGCGCCTGGAGAAGTTCGGCTGGGCCGCTGCGCGGCTCGACGACGTGCTGAACTGGATTCCCGCACGCCTGGCGGCGCTGACGTACGGGCTCTGCGCCGGCCGGCCGCTCGCGGCGTGGCGCTGCGTCCGGCTGCAGGGCTTGCGAGCCGAGAGCCCCAACGCGGGGGTCGTGATGGCCGCCGGTGCGGGTGCGCTCGGGGTGCGAGTGGGCGGGCCGTCCGTATATCATGGCAGGCTCCGCTGGCGGCCCCGGTTCGGTGTCGGCAGAGCGCCGGCGGCCGAGGCCATCGACCGGGCCATCCGGCTCGTTCAGGGCGGGGCGCTCGCGTGGACCGCGATCGTGCTGCTCACGGGGTATGCACTTGCTTGAGCACGGCGGCAATCTCGACGGCATGGTGCGTCGACTCGGCCTGCCCGAGGAGGACTGGCTCGACCTGTCGACCGGCGTGAACCCGCACGGCTGGGCCGCGCCCACGCCGCCGCCCGAGAGCTGGTATCGCCTGCCCGGTTCGCATGACGGCCTGGTCGAGGCCGCGGCCGACTACTACGGCACCGAGGCGCTGCTCCCCGTACCCGGCTCCCAGGCGGCGCTCGCGATGCTGCCGTACCTGCGGCGTCCCGGACGCGTTGCGGTGATCGCCCCGGGCTATGCGGAGCATGGCGCCGCCTGGCGACGCGCCGGACACGAGGTGGTGCCGCTGTCCGCCTCGCAGCTCGCGGGCGGAGCCGGTACGGCGTTCGATGTGCTCGTGGTGATCAACCCCAACAATCCCGACGGCAGCCGTTTCACGCCGGAGACCCTGCTCGAGTGGCGCAACGGCATCTCCACCCGCGGCGGCTGGATGGTGGTCGATGAGGCCTTTGTCGACACGATGCCCGCCTACAGCCTGGCGCCGTCCTGTCCACTGCCGGGCCTCGTGGTGCTGCGCTCGATCGGCAAGTTCTTCGGCCTGGCCGGGATGCGCGCGGGATTCGCCCTGGGTCCGCCGGATCTGCTCGCCCGGCTCGAGGACGCGCTCGGCCCGTGGTCGGTGAACGGTCCGGCCCGCTGGGTCGCGCGCCAGGCGCTGGTTGACACCGCGTGGCAGGCGGCGATGCGCGACCGGCTGCACAACGAGGGTGATCGCCTCGAGCGGCTGCTGGCGCGGCATTTCCCGCAACGCAGCGGCGGCACGCCGCTGTTCCGCACCGTGCTGACGCCGCGCGCGCCGGAGATCCACGAGGCCCTGGCGCGGCGCGCGATCCTGGTCCGCCTGCTCGACCGGCAGGACGGCCTGCGCTTCGGGCTGCCGCCGAACGAAACCGCGTGGGAGCGCCTGGACAGGGCGCTCGCCGCCGTACTCAAGACCGAGCCGACGCGCGCATGACGCGAACCGCATCGCTGCTGCTGGCGCTGCTCGCCGTGGTGCCGGCGGTTGCGACCCGCGCGGGCGTGGCCGTCACGGATGACACGGGCCATCGCGTCGCGCTGTCGACGCCGGCGCAGCGCATCGTCAGCCTCGCGCCGCACCTCACCGAGATGCTGTATGCGATCGGAGCGGGGGACCGGGTGGTCGCGACGGTCAGCCACAGCGACTACCCGCCGGCCGCGCAGCACCTGCCGCGCGTCGGCACCTACGATCACCTGAATATCGAGGCGATCCTGGCCCGGGAGCCCGACCTGGTCGTCGGCTGGCAGAGTGGAAACCCGGACGACCAACTGGCGCGGCTGCGCGAGTTCGGGCTGCACGTCTACGTCAACGAGCCGCGCCAGCTCGGCGACATCGCGCGCACGATGCGTACGCTCGGGATTCTCGCCGGCACCCAGCCGACGGCAACGTCCGCGGCGCTCGACTTCCGGAAGCGGCTCGAGCAGCTGCGCGATCGCTACGGAGGACGGCCGCGCGTGAACGTGTTCTACGAGGTCTGGAACGACCCGCTCATGACGGTGAACGGCGAGCACGTGATCTCGGACGTCATCCGCGGCTGCGGCGGCCGCAACGTGTTCGCCGATCTGCCGAACATCGCACCGCACGTCACGGTCGAAGCCGTGCTGGCGCGCGATCCGGACGCCATCGTCGCCAGCGGTATGGGCAACGATCGACCCGAGTGGCTGGACGAATGGCGCAGGTGGCCGGACCTGGCCGCGGTCGCACACGACAACCTGTTCTTCGTGCCGCCCGACACGCTGCAGCGTCACTCGCCGCGGATTCTCCAGGGCATGGCCCACATGTGCCAGGCGCTGCAGCGGGCGCGCGCGCACGACGAGGAAGTCCAGTGACGCAGTGGATGCCCCGGATGGCGCTGGTTTGCGTGGCGTTGCTGTCGGCACTCGCGGCGGCAGCGCCCGCCCGTGCCGGCACCGCCGCCGATGGGTCCGATGCCGGAGGCACGCGCGTCGACGATGGAACGGCGGAGACAGCGACCGGCGCGGAAGCGGCGCCGTCGCAGGAGTCGGATTCCGGACCGGACCTGCCGGCCACGTCGCTGCCCGGCGGTCTCGAGCTGCACCGTCCGAACTACATCATGCCGCTGACGTGGACCGACCGGGCGCATGGCAAGGGTGATGCCGAGCTCAAGTTCCAGATCAGCCTCAAGCACCGGCTCGGCGAGACGCCGTTCTACTTCGGCTACACGCAGGTGGCCTACCTGCGCTGGCTCGACCGGAAGCACTCGCGCCCGTTCCGCGAGATCAACTTCAACCCGGAGCTCTGGTATCGCTTCCGTCCCGGCCGGTTGCCGCCCGACTGGCTCGGCCTCGATCTGGGATACGAGCACGAGTCCAACGGCGAGGACCTCCCCGGTTCGCGCAGCTGGGACCGGCTGTACGCGCGTCCTTGGTTCGAGGAAGGCCCGTGGCGCGGCGCGCTGAAGATCTGGTACCGCATCCCCGAGCCGAAAAAGGACAGCCCGGACGACCCGAGCGGCGACGATAACCCGGACATCCTGGACTACTACGGCTACCACGAGGCGACGCTGGGATACACGTTCGACGATGGGGACTGGGTGTCCGTCATGACACGGTATGCCTTCGCGACGCAGCGTGGTGCCATCCGCCTGGACTACGCCATCCCCACGCCCACGAATCGCAGTTACTTCTTTTTCCAGTTGTTCTCGGGGTACGGCGAAAGCCTGCAGACGTACCACGACGAGCGCACACGGATCGGGGTGGGATTCGCGTTGCTGCAATAACCTCGGGACTTCGTGTGTGTTCCGGCTGCGCTTGCGAGACGGTGATTGCGGACGCTCGAAGCGACTGCGGCAATCGATGTTCCGCGCGTGGGCGCCTCCCGCCCATGGATTCGTGGCTCAAGCCAGGCGTGGATCGCCACGGCCGGCTGCGGCTCCCGCGCCTGGATCCATCGTCCGGGCCCGACGTGGGGATCGCCATGGCCGGCCGCGCCGGACTCGCGATGACGGTATCGGGGGGCTGAGGCTCGCCGCCCGGCTGCACGGCGGGTTTTCGCCACGCCGTCATTGCGCGAGAGGCGCGACGCGCCCGCGGCAATCCACGCCCGTCGGAGCGGGCGTGGCAGCCCGGCTCCCGGGCGTCAGAACTCCACGCCCGCCTGCGCCTTCACGCCGTGCTCGAATGCGTGGCGGATCTTGCGGACCTCGCTGACCGTGTCGGCAATGTCGATCAGTGCCGGCTGGGCGTCGCGCCCGGTGATAACGACCGTCTGGTGCCGGGGTCGGAACCGGATGCTCTCGATCACGCGCGCGGCCTCGAGGTGGCCGTACGTGATGACGTACGTGATCTCGTCGAGCACCACGAGGCGCTTCGACTCGTCCTCGAGCAGCCGTTCCGCCTGTGCCCACGCGGCCAGCGCGGCCCGCCGGTCTGTCTCGCGGTTCCGCGTCTCCCACGTGAATCCCGTGCCCATCACGTGGAAGTCCACCTGGGGATGATCGCCGAACAGCCGTGCCTCGCCGACATCCCAGGTGCCCTTGATGAACTGCACGACACCGCAATCGAAGCCGTGGCCCACGGCGCGTGCGAGCGTGCCGAAAGCCGAGCTCGACTTGCCCTTGCCGTCACCCGTGAGCACGACCACGATGCCGCGGCGCTCGTTCGCCTGCGCGACTTTCGCGTCCACCTCCGCCTTCCGGCGCGCCATGCGCGCGGCATATTCGGCATCGGACTCGGACTGCTGGTTCATGTTGCGGTCTCGACCGGGTTCAGGCGGACTGCAGGCGGTACGTCACCGGCAGCCGCAGCGCGAGCGGTGCGTCGAGCAGTATCCGGTCCGGAAGCCCGGGTACGCGCTTCACCTGCCTGAGCGCATGCACGGCGGCCTCGTCGAGCACGGTGCGGCCGGAGCTCTCGACGATCCGGACGTGCGTGATACGCCCGTCGGGCAGCACGCGGAACGTGAGCACGACGCGCCCCTCCCATCCCTTGCGCTGCGCAATCGGCGGGTAGCGGAAGAACCGGGCCAGGCGCGCGGTGACCTGCTTGCGCACGCGACGGGCCTCGGCGGCGGTGGCCGCGCGGCCGCGGGCTCCAGCGGCCGCGGGGGTGGCGTGGTCGGGGTCGTCCCGCGGGGCGGTGTTGGCGGGCGTCTCGGCCGAGCGGCGTGCCGTTCGGTCATCCGGTGTGCGCGGCCGCTCGTGCGCCTGCGGAGATGCATGCCCGGCGCGCGGCGTCGGCGTGGCGCGCGCGGCCCGATCGGTCGGCGCGGCCGTGCGGCTCGCAAGCCTGCGCGCCGGTCCACTGGTCGCCGGCGCCGGTCGCCCGGGGGCGACGGTGCGTACGGGGCGTACGGGGCGGGGCACCGAGGACCGCGGCGTGTCACGGGTCGATTTCGGGGACGCCTCGGGCTCGCGTGCCGAGGCATCCGCGGCCTGCCCCGGTTCCTGTCGCATGGACGGTGTGGGCGTGGCTCGATCCGCCGGTTCCTGCTGTGCGGACGTTCCGGCGGGACCCCGCTTCGGACCCGCCGGAACGAGTTCCACCGAGATGCTGCGCGCCTGCCTCCCCGATGCGACCGCCAGCGACCACTGTGCCGGTGCGCCGACAAACAGCGCGCCGTGGATCGCGACGGAGGCGACCAGGCAGGGAACGATGCGCGCGGCGGGCTTCACCGGTCGTTCGCCCCGGGTTGCCAGGTCAGCGATACGCGGTAGTTGCGGCCGTCGGTGTTATAGGTGTCCGCGAGCTGGTAATGGGCATCGTTGGCGTTGGCCACCTTGAAAGCGACCTTCCACGAGCGCCCGAAGCGGCGTGAAGCACGCAGGTCGAGCACGGCGTACGGGTCGAGGCGGATCGTGTTGGCCTCATCGTCGTAGCGCTTGCCGCGGGCCGTCACGTCCGCGCCGAGAGACCAGCGCGCGAAGTTGCGCGTGACGCTCGTGTCCAGGGTCTGTTTCGCCCGGCGCGGGAGCTGGTTGCCGGTATCGCGGTCCGCCGGATCCTTGAAGCCGACCGTCGCCCGGGCGTGCCAGCGGGTCCAGTCGCCATGAACCCCGAGCTCGACTCCGTCGATGCGAGCCTTGCCGATGTTGCGTGGCTCGAAGAGACCGCCCGGCGCGGCCACCGTCTGGATCAGGCTGTCGATGGTGGTGCGGTATGCGGAGGCTTCCCAGCCGAGCGCGCCGACCGTACCGCGAAGACCGGCCTCCACCGAGCGCGATTGCTCGGGACCCAGGTCGGGATTGCCGAAGCCGGGGTAGTACAACTCGTTGAACGACGGTGCCTTGAATGCCCGGCCCCAGGATGTGTATGCCCGCAGCGAATCGCTGAAACGATAGCCCAGCGCGGCGCTGCCGGTGGTCTCGTCGCCGAACCGGTCATAGTCCTGCCGCCGCACGTTGAGCTGGGTGCTCCAGGCCGCGCCGGTCCACTGGTGCTCGAGGTAGACGCCGGCCGTGTCGCGCTGCGTCTCGTTGTACTGAAGGGCGCTGTCGATCTTCGTGTGCTCTGCGTCGATGCCGGCGGTCAGCAGTTGTGCCGTGCCGATCGTCACGTCGTTCTGCCACGCCAGTTGGTCGCTGGTGGTCTCGAAACGGCCGTCGGCGGTCTTCTCGCCGTCCAGGAAGTTCCGGCTCTTGTCCGTACTGCGCCCGAGGCGGAGCGACGTATCCCAGGCCGGGGCGGCGTGCCAGTCGAGGTTGACACTGCCAACCCGCTGCGTGGAGTCGGTCGAGTTCTGGAAGCTGCCGTCGTATTCGCTGTGCGCCTTCGAGACGAGAAGCCGGCCGGCAATGTCGAGATCACGGGTCACATGACGGCCGGCGTGCAGGTTGATGCTGCGGTCGTGGTAGCCGTCCCTGTCCGGCTCGTTCGCGCAGAATGTGCAGTCGTTGGCGCGCGCATCGAAACCGTCGGTTCGCTCGCCGGACACGTCGACGCTGAAGTGTCCCTTGGCGCCGCCGCTGCCGTACCCGGCGCTGGCGGCCTGCAGGTTGTGGCTGCCGCCCGTGACGGATGCGTGCGCGCCCCGGTCCTTGCGCGTGAAGATCTGGATCACGCCGCCGATCGCGTCGGCACCGTACAGGCTGGAACGCGGTCCGCGCACGACCTCGATCCGCTCGATGCTGTCGAGCGGCAGGTCCTCGAACGCCGACGTTCCGGTGGTCGCCGATCCCCAGCGCACACCGTCGACCAGCACGACCACGTGGTCGCTGTTCGTGCCGCGCAGGAAGACGTTGGTAGCCGTTCCGCGCGGGCCGTTGCGGGTGAACTCCACGCCCTGCAGGCGGCCCAGCAGGGCAGGCAGGCTTTCCGGCTGCATGCGCTCGATATCGGCGCGCGTCACGACACTCACGGACGCCAGTGACTCGTCGGCCGTGTGCGCCGTGCGCGTTGCGGTGACCACCACGGGGGAGACAGCGAGCCCGTCGGCTGCGAGGAGGGGGGTGGATGCGAATACGGATGCAGCCGCGACGGCCGCGCGTGCCCAGTGTCGTTGCATTGGCCTGTTCTCCCGGCGCTCACCCGCGCCTTGTGCTACCGGCTGGCGGATGGTCGGGAGAACGGCGACGGCGCGGCCTCGCGGCTGCCCCGTGTCTGGTGCTCCCCGCACCATCCAGGGTCTGCGCAGGCCGGTCTCCGGGCTTGCGAGCGGGATGCAATCCCGGGATCGAGGCCTTCCCATGCCCGATGGGCACAGTGGCGGATGTCTCGACCCTTGACTCGCCTACCGTTGCGGGGGCAGCGCCGGACTGGTGCACGCATCGCGTGGCACGCACCGGCTTCCCGTTTGGCCCGCCGGACGACTGCCGGCGGGACACCTGACGCAAGTGCGGGCACGCTATCGGAGGGCCGGGCGGGGGTCAAGCCGCGTTCGCGACCCGTGCCTGTCCCTGCGCGTCAGTGCCGCGGTGCGCCACGAAACAAGGGCAGCAGGGTCCTCTTTCAACAGCCTGTCAGCCCGGTTCAGGCCGGAAGGAACGCGGTGCGTCCCCCGTGAGCCACGGCCTCGATCGGGTGGTCATACAGGCGGCTCAGGTGACCCGGCTGAAGCAGATCGTCGGCCGGACCGTGCAGCACCTCGCCGTCGTCGAAGATGAGCAGGGCGTGGTCGCAGAAGCGGACGGCGAGGTTCACATCGTGCAGCGCCATCACGAGTGCGCCGCCGCGTTCCCGGGTCCGCGCCCGCAACCGCTCGAGCAGGTGAATCTGGTGGTGGAGGTCGAGATGATTGGTGGGCTCGTCGAGCAGGTAGAGGTCCGGGTCCTGCACCAGCAGTGTGGCCAGTGCCAGGCGTCGGCGCTCGCCGCCCGACAGCGTGTCGACCGGGCGCGACTCGAGCCCGGCGAGGTCGACCTCCGCCAGCGCGGCTCGAGCGAGGTCCCGGTCCCGGCAGCCCTCCCATTGCCATGGACCGAGGTGCGGATGGCGCCCGATGAGCGCCGTCTCGAGTACGGTGGACGGGAACGGATCGCTGCTGTCCTGCAGCAGGATGCCCAGCCGGCGCGCGATGTCCCGGCGGCCCCACTGCGGCAACGGCCGGCTGTCGAGGTACACGGACCCCGATGCGGCGGCGCGCAGGCCCGCGAGGGTGTGCAGGAGCGTGGTCTTGCCGGCGCCGTTTGCCCCGAGGATCGCCCAGGACTCCCCGGCCGCCACGGGCAGCGCGAGGCGGCCGCCGATGCGCTTGCCGCCGATCTCGACGCCCAGCGCCTCCGTGGCGAGCAGCGTCGCGCTCACCGGTACTGCCTCCCGGCGCCGCGCTGCAGCAGGAACAGGAACATGGGTACGCCGAGCAGGGCGGTGACGACGCCGACGGGCAACTGCTGGGGTGCGAGCACGACGCGGGCCAGCGCGTCGGCGAGCACCAGGAGCGTGCCCCCGCCGAGGACCGAGGCCGGCAGGAGCCAGCGATGATCCGCGCCCCCGACGATGCGCAGCATGTGCGGCACGACCAGGCCGACGAAACCGACGCTGCCGGCAATGGTGACGGCGGCCGCGGTGAGCAGGGAAGCGGCCAGGTAGATGGCGACCCGGAGCGGGCCGACCGCCACACCCAGCGCGCGTGCCTGCAGGTCGCCGCGGGCCAGCAGGTTGAGCGGGCGCGCCAGGACGAACCCGAGGCCGAGCCCGCCGGCGAGGACCAGGGTCGTCCAGCCCGGCCCGTCCGCGTTCGCCAGGTCACCCATCAGCCAGAACAGCATTCCGCGCAGGCTGCGGTCGGGACTGACCGCCAGCAGGAAGCTCACCGCCGCCGACCAGCCCGCCGCGACGACGACCCCCGTGAGCAGCAGGCGCGTCGGGGTCCAGCCGCCGCGTCCGTGTGCCAGCCCGAACACGATCAGCATCGATGCGAGCGCACCGCCGAATGCGTCGAGCGAGACCCAGAATCCGGCGAGTCCGGCCAGCATGCTGGCCAGCGCGGCGACCGCGGCGCCGCCGGAGACGCCCAGCACGTACGGATCGGCGAGCGGATTGCGCAGCAGTACCTGCATCAGGGCGCCCGCGAGCGACAGCAGCCCGCCGACGACGAAGGCCGAGAGGGCACGCGGCAAGCGCAGCTCCCGCACGATGCGCTCGGCCGTGTCCGCGTGGCCGCCGGTGAGGGCGCCCCACACGGCGGCGGCGGGCACGTCGGCCGGGCCGGCGAACAGCGCGAATCCCACGCTGGCGATCGCCAGGATGAACAGGACGGGCAGCAGCAGGCGCGCGGTGGACATGGCGCGCGATTATGACACTCCACTGCGGCGCGGCCACCGCGCCCGCCCACCAGGCGCAAGAACGGCCCTCGCGCACACCGACAAGGCCTGCCGGTTTCGGTACAATGCGCGTTCTTTTTAGACCTTTTCGCTGCCGATGACGACGAAGAACGAGCAAGAGCCCTCCCTGGTCATCCGCAATGCGAGCGCGGGCGACGCGCGCGAGATCGCGCGGCTGTCCGCGAAGATCTATGGCGACGACCACGCCTACACGCCGGAGATGGTCCGTGGCCAGGTCGCGAACTTCCCCGATGGCCAGTTCGTCGCCGAGTACGAGGGGCGCGTGGTGGGGTACTGCGCGACCTTCATTGCCGCCGAGGACCTGGTCCTCGCACCCCACCGCTGGGACGAGGTCACGGGCCACGGGTTTGCCTCGCGCCACGATCCGGCGGGGCAGTGGCTCTATGGCATGGAAGTGTTCATCGATCCGGAGTATCGCAATCTCCGGATCGGCCAGCGGCTGTACAACGAGCGCAAGAAGCTCTGCCGCTACCGGCGGTTGCGCGGCATCGTGTTCGGCGGACGCCTGCCCGGGCTCGCGAGGCGGCGCCGGCGCGTCGAGTCGCCCGAGGCATACGTCGAGCTCGTGCGCGCGAAGAAAATCCGCGATCCGGTGTTGTCGTTCCAGCTGCGCAACGGCTTCGAGTTCCTGGGGATCCTGCACGACTACCTGCCGGACGACGCCGAGTCGATGGGGCACGCGGCGCACCTCGCATGGCGCAATCCCGAGGTGCCGCGGGACGATGCCGGTGAGAACATCGAGACCGGCAAGCGCCTGCCGGACACGATCCGGGTCGCGTCCGTGCAGTACGAGTTGCGGCGGGTGTCGTCCTTCGAGGAATTCCAGCAGTATGTCGAGTACTTCGTGGACGTGGTCGCGGACTACGGCGCGGATTTCGTTACCTTCCCCGAGCTGTTCACGCTGCAGTTGCTTTCGCTGGAGGAGGAGCCCCTGTCGCCGGCGAAGTCGATCGACTACCTCACCGACTTCACCGAACGGTTCAAGGCGTTCATGCGGCACCTGGCGGTCCGCTACAACGTGAACATCGTTGGAGGCTCGCATCCGACCAAGGTCGCCGGCAGCGGGACCCAGAACATCTGCTACGTGTTCCTGCGCGACGGCTCGGTGCACGAGCAGGCCAAGATCCATCCCACGCCCAACGAGCGCTACTGGTGGAACATCTCCGGCGGGTCGGAGGTATCCTCCATCATGACCGACTGCGGGCCGATCGGGGTGATGGTCTGCTACGACTGCGAGTTTCCCGAGATCGCCCGGCACCTGACCAACCAGGGGGCGCAGATCATGTTCGTGCCCTTCTGCACGGACGAGCGGCAGAGTTTCCTGCGCGTGCGTTATTGCGCCCTGGCACGCGCCGTGGAGAACCAGTGCTACGTGGTCCTCTCCGGCAACTGCGGCAACCTGCCGGGCGTGGAGAATCTCGATATCCAGTACGCCCAGAGCTGTATCCTGACGCCCTGCGATTTCGGGTTCGCGCGCGACGGCATCGCGGCGGACACGACGCCGAACACCGAGATGGTCGCGATCGCCGACCTGCGCCTGGAGGCGCTCACCACCGCGCGCAACCAGGGCACGGTGCAAAACCTGAAGGACCGGCGCTTCGACCTCTACTCGGTGCGCTGGAACAGTCGTTGATCAACGGGAGCTGAAGCCGGTGCGCGGCACGCGGCGAATCCAGCAAGGGAATTCACCCGGAACCAGAAGGAATCGGAAATGAACGTATCGCCCGAACAGATCTGGCAGCAATTCGGCACGGTCGCCGTCGACCTGGGCGTGAATCTCGTCAGCGCGCTGGTCCTCGTGATCGTGGGCTGGAGCATCGCGGGCTGGGCCCATCGCGGCGTACGCCGCGGGCTGTCGCGCTTCAAGGACATGGACCGAACGCTGGTCGGCGTCCTCGCCGGCATCGTGCGTTATTTCATCCTGGTCTCCGTGCTCATCATGGTGCTCGGACGCTTCGGCGTGCAGACCGCCAGCATTCTGGCCGCCCTCGGCGCAATCGGCCTGGCCGTCGGCCTGGCCCTGCAGGGCACGCTGGCGAACATTGCCGCTGGTGTCATGCTCCTGTTCCTGCGCCCGTTTCGCGTCGGTGACTATGTCAGCGCGAACGGTCACGACGGCACGGTCGAGGAGATCGGCCTGTTCGCCACCGAGATGACCACCTACGACGGCATCTACCAGTCGGTGCCGAACTCGGCCATCTGGGGCGGACGCATCGTGAACTACACGCGCAATGCCACCCGCCGGCACGACATCCTGATCGGGATCTCCTACCAGGACGACATCGACTCCGCGCAGGAGGTGCTGATGGGTGTGCTCCGGGGCGATGCACGCGTCATGGACGAGCCGGCCGCGCCCGCCGGCCCACAGGTGCTGGTTCGGGAACTGGCCGATTCCGCGGTCACCCTGGGGCTGCGCTTCTGGACGTCGACCGACGACTTCTGGCCGGCCGAGTTCGAGCTGCGCAAGGCCGCGAAGCTGGCCCTGGACCGGGAGGGCATCACGATCCCGTTCCCACAGCGAGACGTGCACCTGTACGAGACCCGCGGGGCGGCCTGAGGCCCGTTCGCGGCGCCGGTTCCGGTACCCCGGAACCGGCGCCGCGGCGTGCTAGAATGCGCGTTTTGCCGATACCAACCTGCGTCCCGGACCCGGCCAGCCCATGACCGATTTCGCCAAAGAGATCTTCCCGGTCAATCTCGAAGAGGAGATGCGTCAGTCGTACCTCGATTACGCCATGAGCGTCATCGTGGGGCGCGCGCTGCCGGATGCCCGGGACGGCCTCAAGCCCGTCCATCGCCGCGTCCTCTACGCCATGCACGAGCTCGGGGTGGACTGGAACAAGTCCTACAAGAAGTCGGCCCGCATCGTCGGCGACGTCATCGGCAAGTACCACCCGCACGGCGATACGGCCGTGTACGACACGATCGTGCGCATGGCGCAGGATTTCTCGATGCGCTACCCGCTGGTCGACGGCCAGGGCAACTTCGGCTCGATCGACGGCGACGCGGCGGCGGCCATGCGCTACACCGAGGTGCGCATGGCGCGCATCGCGCACGAGCTGCTCGCCGACATCGACAAGGAAACAGTCGACTTCGTCCTGAACTACGACGAGAGCGAGCGCGAGCCGGCGGTCCTGCCGACGCGCGTGCCCAACCTGCTGGTCAACGGGTCCGCGGGTATCGCCGTCGGCATGGCGACGAACATTCCGCCGCACAACCTGACGGAGGTCATCAACGCCTGCATGGCGCTGATCGACGATCCGGAGATCGACATCCCCGGGCTGATGGAGCATCTGCCCGGCCCGGACTTCCCCACCGCCGGCATCATCAATGGCGCGCGCGGTATCCGCGAGGCCTACCGGACCGGCCGTGGCCGGATCGAGATGCGCGCGCGCACGCACATCGAGCCGGACGAGAAGAGCGGCCGCGAGCACATCGTCGTGACCGAGCTGCCCTACCAGGTCAACAAGGCACGGCTCCTCGAGAAGATCGCGGAGCTCGTGAAGGATCGGCGCGTCGAGGGCATCTCCGAGCTGCGGGACGAGTCGGACAAGGACGGGCTGCGCGTGGTAATCGAGCTCAAGCGCGGCGAATACGCCGATGTCGTGCTGAACAACCTCTACAAGCACACGCAGCTCGCCACGGTCTTCGGGATCAACATGGTGGCCCTGACGGAGGGGCAGCCGCGCCAGCTCGATCTCAAGGAGGTCCTCGAGGCGTTCGTGCGTCACCGTCGCGAGGTCGTTACCCGGCGCAGCGTCCACGAGCTGCGCAAGGCCCGCGAACGCGCCCACGTGCTGGAAGGCCTCGCCGTGGCGCTGGCCAACATCGATCCCGTGATCGAGCTCATCAAGGCCTCGCCCAATCCCGCCGAAGCGAAGGCGGCGCTGGTGGCCCGCAGCTGGTCGCCGGGGGTGGTCTCCGACATGCTGTCGCGTGCCGGCGCGGCCGCGTCGCGACCGGACGAGCTTGCCCCGGAATACGGCCTGGTCGACGACGCCTATCACCTGTCGCCGCAGCAGGCCCAGGCGATCCTGGACCTGCGACTGCACCGCCTGACCGGGCTCGAGCAGGAGAAGATTACCGAGGAGTACGGCACGATCCTCGATCGCATCGCCGAGCTGATCGCGATCCTGGAGAACCCGGACCGCCTGATGCAGGTGATTCGCGAGGAGCTCGACGCCGTCCGGGAACAGTTCGGCGACGCGCGTCGCACCGAGATCCAGGACGCGCGCGAGGAACTGACGGTCGAGGACCTCATCTCGGACGAGGACGTCGTCGTCACGATCTCGCACGCGGGCTATGCCAAGGCGCAGCCGCTCGGCGATTACGCGACCCAGCGCCGCGGCGGACGCGGCAAGGCCGCCGCGCGCATGAAGGACGACGATTTCGTCGATCGCATGTTCGTGGCCTCTACCCACGACACCCTGTTGTGCTTCTCGAGCCATGGCAAGGTGTACTGGAAGAAGGTGTGGGAGCTGCCGGCGGCCGGTCGGGGCGCCCGCGGCAAGCCGATCGTGAACCTGTTGCCGCTCGAGCCGGACGAGCGCATCAACGCGGTGCTCCCGGTGCGCGAGTTCGCGGAAGATCGGTTCGTGTTCATGGCGACGCGTTCCGGCATCGTGAAGAAGACGCCGCTGTCGCACTTCTCCCGGCCGCGCTCAAGCGGAATCATTGCCGTCGACCTGCGCATCGACGACTGGCTCATCGACGTCAAGCTCACGGATGGCGAGCGCGAGATCATGCTGTTCTCGTCCGGTGGCAAGGCCATCCGGTTCGACGAGGGCGAAGTCCGCGCGATGGGGCGCGTGGCCACCGGGGTTCGCGGCATGCGCCTGCCGGAAGGCGACCACCTGATCGCACTCATCATCGTGGGCGAGGGCGACATCCTCACGGCGACCACCAATGGCTACGGCAAGCGCACGCCGGTTGCGCAATACCGCAAGACGGGGCGTGGCGGCCAGGGCGTTCGCTCGATCCGGACGTCGGAGCGCAACGGCGCCGTCGTGGGTGCGGTCCAGGTCGGCGCGGACGACGAACTGATGCTGATTTCCGACGGCGGCACGCTCGTGCGCACGGCGGCGGACGAGGTGTCGGTCATGGGGCGCGATGCGCAGGGCGTTCGCCTGATCCGCCTCGGCGGGGGTGAGAAACTGGTGCAACTGGCCCGAATCGAGATGCTCCCCGACGAGAATGAAGCGAATGAGGCGGGTAATGACGACGGCGCCGCCGCCACCGCCACCGGCGATGCGGACCCCGAAGACGGAGCTTCGTCCTGAACCCCATGCACACGATCGACCCTGCGTCGAATCGTCGCGCGCACCGAACGACCTCTGGTCAATCGATCCAAGGTCGTGAATCATTGAGCGGAGGGTCGGCAACCAGGAGCCCCAGCTACCGATGAGCGACCGCGAGGACCGTCCCGACGAGCGCCTGCAGGGTGTGCGCGCGCGGATCGACGACATCGACCGGCGCATCCTGGCGCTCGTCAACGAGCGTGCGGGCTGTGCCGAGGAAGTCGCGGGCATCAAGCGCGCCGCCGGCGAGCAGGCGAATTTCTCGCGACCCGAGCGCGAGGCCCAGCTGCTGCGCGAGCTGGCCGGCGCCAACCAGGGGCCCCTCGACAACGCGGCCGTCACGCGCATCTTCCGCGAGATCATCTCCGGCTGCCTCGCGCTCGAGCAGCCTATGCGGGTGGCCTTCCTCGGACCGGAGGGCACGTTCACGCACGCCGCAGTGTTCAAGCATTTCGGTCGCTCGATCGAGGCGCGGCCCATGGGCGCGATCGACGAGGTCTTCCGCGACGTGACCGCCGGCACCTCGCACTTCGGTGTCGTGCCGGTCGAAAACTCCACCGAGGGCATGGTCAGCCACACTCTCGACCTGTTCATGCACTCGAGCCTGCGCATCTGTGGCGAGGTGCTGCTGCGCGTGCATCATCACCTGGTTTCGGCCGGCGGCAACCGCGACGGCATCGACACCGTGTATTCGCACCAGCAGTCGTTCGCGCAGTGCCGCGAATGGCTCGACGCGAACCTGCCGGTCGCGCAGCGCGTCTCGGTGTCCAGCAATGCCGAGGCGGCACGCCGGGCTGCGGAAGAGCCGCGGAGCGCGGCCATCGCGCCGTCCATGGCCGCCGAGATCTACGGGCTCGAGATGCTCGCCGAGCGCATCGAGGACGAGCCGGACAATACCACGCGCTTCCTCGTGATCGGCGATCACGAGGTCCCGCCGTCGGGCGACGACAAGACGTCGCTCCTGATCTCGGCGCGCAATCGGCCGGGTGCGCTTTTCCACCTGATCAAGCCGCTGGCGGACCACGGGATCGACATGACGCGGCTGGAATCCCGACCGACGCGTGGCCGGCTCTGGGAGTACGTGTTCTTTGTCGACATCCGCGGCCATGCGGACAGCGACGAGGTCAGGCCGGCGCTGGACGCACTTGCCGACGAGGCGGCCCTGTGCCGGGTGCTGGGCGCATATCCCCGCGCGGTGGAGTGAGCATGACGTGCGATCCGACCGAGCTCGCCGTCCCCGGTGTCCGCGGGCTGGCCCCCTACGAGCCGGGCAAGCCCATCGAGGCGCTCGCGCGCGAGTACGGCATCACCGACATCATCAAGCTGGCGTCGAACGAGAACCCGCGGGGTCCGAGCCCGAGGGCAGTCGCTGCGGCGCGCGCGACGCTGGCGTCAGTGCACCGGTACCCCGATGGCGCCGGCACGGCGCTGCGCGAGCGGCTCGCGGCGAGGCACGCGCTCGATCCGGCGGCGATCACGCTCGGCAACGGCTCGAATGATGTGCTGGACATGCTCGCCCGCGCGTTTCTCGGGCCGGGCCGCAACGCCGTGTTCTCGCGCCATGCCTTTGCCGTGTATCCCATCGCCACGCGTGCGGCCGGCGCCGAGGCGCGGATCGCGCCGGCGCTGCCGCCCGATCACGACGATGCGCCGTACGGGCACGATCTCGATGCCATGGCGGCGGCCGTCGACGACGATACCCGCCTCGTGTTCGTCGCCAATCCGAACAATCCGACAGGCACCTGGATACCGGCGGACGACCTCCAGCGGTTCCTGTCGACCCTGCCTGAGCACGTCGTGGCGGTGGTCGACGAGGCCTACTTCGAGTGCGTCGATGCCGCGACGTATCCCGACACGACGCAGTGGCTGGAGCGGTACCCCAACCTTGCGGTCACGCGCACCTTCTCGAAGGTGCACGGGCTCGCCGGCCTGCGCTGCGGGTACGCGCTGTCCTCGCGCGCGATCGCCGACCTGCTGAACCGCGTTCGGCATCCATTCAACGTGAACGCCGTGGCGCTCGCCGCCGCGGAGGCCGCACTGGACGACGACGACTTCCTGGCCGAGAGCGTGCGCAACAATGCCGAGGGTCGCGCCCGGCTCGGCACGGGATTCGATGCACTCGGTCTCGCCTGCATTCCCTCGCAGGCCAACTTCGTCAGCGTCGACGTCGGACGCCCGGCCACGCCCGTGTACGAGGCGCTGCTGCGCCGCGGCGTCATCGTGCGGCCGATCGGCGGCTACGAGATGCCGAACCACCTGCGCGTGAGCGTCGGCCTGCCCGCGGAGAACGAGCGCCTGCTGAGCGCCCTTGTCGAGGTGCTGCGTGCATGAGTGACCGCGTCGCGATCGTCGGTGTCGGGCTGATCGGCGGCTCCTTCGGCCTGGCGCTGAAGGCGGCCGGCCATGACGGCGAGCTGGTCGGCGTGGGGCGCGATCCCGAGCGGCTCGAAGACGCCGTGCGCGCGGGTGCGGTCGACCGCGTCGAGACCGACGTGGTCGCCGGCGTATCCGGGGCCGCGGTGGTCCTGCTTGCCGTGCCCATGGGGGCCATGCGGGCGGTGCTGGAGGCGATTGCGCCCGGGCTCGGGGACGATACGGTCGTGACCGACGCGGGCAGCGTGAAGGGCAGCTTCGTGCGTGACGCGCGCGCTGTGCTGGGCTCGCTCGAGCGTGTCGTGCCGGGCCACCCCATCGCGGGCACCGAGCGCAGTGGCGTCGGGGCCGCGTTTCCCGAACTGTTCCGCGGACGCCGGGTGATCCTCACCCCGTTGGAAGAGACGGGCGAATCCGCGACCGAGTGCGTGCGGCGACTCTGGTCGATGACGGGCGCCGCCGTGGAATGTCTGTCCGTGGAGGCCCACGACCGCCTGCTGGCGGCCACGAGCCACCTGCCGCACATGCTCGCCTTCGGCCTGGTCGACGCGCTCGCGCGCGGCGACGATCCCGAGGCGGTGTTCCGTTACGCGGCCGGCGGATTTCGCGACTTCACGCGCATCGCATCGTCCGACCCCGTGATGTGGCGCGACATCTGCCTGGCGAACCGCGAGTCCCTGCTCGCGGCGCTCGAGGCCTACCGCGACGACCTCGATGACCTGACCGCCGAGGTCCGGTCCGGCGATGGCGAGGGTCTGCTCGCGCGCTTCCGTCGCGCCAAGTCCGCGCGCGACCGGTTCTGCGGATGAGCGCCGGGGCGGAGTTCCAGGTTCAGCCCGGGGGGGCGCTGACGGGCCGCCTGCGGGTGCCCGGCGACAAGTCCATTTCGCACCGTGCCGTCATGCTCGGCGCCATTGCCGATGGGGACACGGAGATCGACGGGTTCCTCGAGGGGGCCGACGCGATGGGCACGCTGGCCGCCATGAAGGCGCTCGGCGTCGCCATCGACGTGCCATTCCCGGGGCGGGTGGTGGTTCACGGCGCCGGGATCGATGGCCTGCGGGCGCCGGCGGCTCCCATCGACCTCGGAAATTCCGGGACCTCCATGCGCCTGCTCGCGGGCCTGCTGGCCGGGCAGCCGTTCGACACGACCCTCGTGGGCGACGCCTCGCTCTCGCGGCGGCCCATGCGCCGCGTGACCGAGCCGCTCGCGCGGATGGGTGCCCGCATCGACACGAGCGAGGCGGGGACCCCACCGCTGACCGTGCACGGTGGGCGGCCACTCCAGGGCGTCGACTACGAATCTCCGGTCGCGAGCGCCCAGGTGAAGTCCGCGCTGCTGCTCGCCGGGCTGTACGCCCGAGGGCGCACCTGCGTGCGCGAGCCCGCCGAGAGTCGCGATCACACCGAGCGCATGCTCGCGGCCTTTGGCTGTCCGGTGGCGCGTGACGGCCTCACGGCCTGCGTGCAGGGGGGCGGCCGCCTGCAGGCGCGCGGCGCCATCGACGTGCCGGCAGACATCTCCTCGGCTGCTTTCTTCCTCGTCGGGGCGAGCATCGCGCCCGGCTCGGAGCTCGTCCTGGAGCACGTCGGGTGGAACCCTACGCGCACGGGCGTCGTTGAAATACTGCGCTTGATGGGAGCCGACATCGAAGTCCTGGCCGAGCGGGAAGCGGGCGGCGAGCCGGTCGCGGACCTGCGAGTCCGTGCGGCCGACTTGCGCGGGATCGAGATACCGGAGAACCTTGTCCCCAGGGCCATCGACGAGTTCCCCGCGCTTTTCGTCGCGGCGGCCTGCGCGCGCGGGCGTACCGTGCTGACCGGGGCGGCCGAGTTGAGGGTGAAGGAATCCGACCGGATCGCCGTAATGGCGGACGGGCTGCGGACGCTCGGGGTCCGGGCCGGGCCCACGGAGGACGGAATCGTGATCGATGGCGGCCCGATGAGGGGGGGGCGAGTGGACAGCCACGGGGACCATCGCGTGGCGATGAGCTTCGCCATCTCGGCCCTCCGGGCCGAGGCACCGGTCACCGTCGCCGACTGCCGGAACGTCGACACCTCGTTCCCGGGATTCGCGGCCGCGGCCGGCGCGGTCGGGCTGCGGATCGGGGAGACCAGGGACAATGGATGACGGCGGCCGCGCGCCGGTGATCTGCATCGACGGGCCCAGCGGGTCGGGCAAGGGCACGATCGCCCAGCGGGTGGCACAGGCGCTGGGTTTCCATCTGCTCGATTCCGGCGCCCTGTACCGGCTCACGGCCCTGGCGGCGACGCGGCGCGGCGTCGACCTGGACGACGAGTCGGCCGTCGCCGAGGTCGCATCGGAGATGCGGCCCTTCTTCGAGCCGGCCGAGGACCGCGGCCTGCGCATCTACCTGGATGGCACCAATGTCAGCCGCGCCATACGCGCGGAGGAGGTGGGCATGAATGCCTCGCGCGTGGCCGCCCTGGCCGCGGTGCGCGGCGCGTTGCTCGACCGCCAGCGCAGCTTCCGCGAACCGCCCGGCCTGGTGGCGGACGGGCGGGACATGGGCACCGTCGTGTTCCCGGACGCCGATCTCAAGATCTTCCTTACCGCGAGCGCCGAGGAACGGGCCATAAGACGACATAAGCAGTTGAAGGAAAAGGGTATTGGTGTTAGTCTCCGCGGTCTTTTGAAAGATATCGAGGCTCGGGACGAGCAGGACGCGCAGCGCGAGGCGTCTCCCCTGGTGCCGGCCGACGACGCGGTCGCCATCGATTCCACGGGGCTGTCGATCGAGCAGGTCACGGAGCAGGTGCTCGCGCTCGCGCGCGAGCACCTGCGCGTACCGCAACAATAGCCGGCAGGGCCGGCAGGGTGCCGGGCGCGGGATGTGCTCCGGCGAGCATGTAACCGGATCCGACGCTTCACGGATGGGGCGACGGCAAACGCGCAAGCGTGGTTTTTCAAGGTCCTGATGAATGTCTGAGAGTTTTGCGGAACTGTTCGAGGAGAGCCTGGCCAAGACCAACATGCGGCCCGGCTCGCTACTCATGGCGACCGTCGTTGATGTGCGCGATGACTTCGTCATCGTCAATGCCGGCCTGAAGTCCGAGGGCGTGATCCCGGCCAACCAGTTCACCGACGAGAACGGTGATGTGAGCGTCGGCGTCGGCGACACTGTCGAGGTCGCGCTGGACGCGGTCGAGGACGGTTTCGGCGAAACCCGCGTGTCGCGCGAGAAGGCGCGGCGCGTGCGCGCCTGGGCGCAGCTGGAGACGGCCTACGAGGCCAGCGAGACGGTCAAGGGGCACATTACCGGCAAGGTGAAGGGCGGCTTCACGGTCGATCTGAACGGCATCCGCGCCTTCCTGCCCGGCTCGCTGGTGGACGTGCGCCCCGTGCGCGACACGAGCTACCTCGAGGGCAAGGAGCTCGAGTTCAAGGTCATCAAGCTGGACCAGCGGCGCAACAACGTCGTCGTGTCCCGGCGCGCGGTCGTGGAGTCCGAGTACAGCGCCGAGCGCGAGGAGCTGCTCAAGAACCTGCAGGAAGGCCAGACCGTCAAGGGCGTGGTCAAGAACCTCACCGACTATGGCGCGTTTCTGGATCTCGGCGGCATCGACGGCCTGCTGCACATCACCGACATGGCGTGGAAGCGTGTCAAGCACCCCTCCGAGGTGGTCGAGGTCGGCCAGGAGCTCGAGATCAAGGTGCTCAAGTTCGACCGCGAGCGCAATCGCGTCTCGCTCGGCCTCAAGCAGCTGGGCGAGGATCCCTGGGTCGACATCAGCCGGCGCTACCCGGTCAGCACGCGGCTGTTCGGCAAGGTCACGAACATCGCGGACTACGGCTGCTTCGTCGAGATCGAGGAAGGGGTGGAGGGACTGGTCCACGTGTCCGAGATGGACTGGACCAACCGCAACGTGAGTCCGTCGAAGGTCGTTGCCATCGGTGACGAGGTCGAGGTCATGATCCTGGACATCGACGAGGATCGCCGCCGCATTTCGCTGGGCATCAAGCAGTGCCAGGCGAACCCGTGGGACGAGTTCGCCGCGACGCACAAGAAGGGCGACCGGGTGGTCGGCACGATCAAGTCGATCACCGATTTCGGTGTCTTCATCGGCCTGGACGGCGGTATCGACGGCCTCATCCACCTCTCGGACCTCTCCTGGAGCGAACCGGGCGAGGACGCGGTGCGCAAGTACCGCAAGGGCGAGGAGATGGAAGCCGTGGTGCTTTCCGTCGATCCGGAGCGCGAGCGCATTTCGCTGGGCATCAAGCAGCTCGACAAGGACCCGTTCGCCGGGTTCGTCGCCGAGAATCCGAAGGGCAGCATCGTCAAGGGCACGGTTACCGAGGTCGAGCCCAAGGCGGCGACCGTGGACCTGGGCGACGGCATCGAGGGCATCCTGCGGGCCACCGAACTGTCGCGCGATCGGGTCGAGGACGCCCGCTCCGTCCTGTCGGCCGGGGACGAGATCGAGGCCAAGTTCATCGGACTCGACCGCAAGAGCCGGACGGTGAACCTTTCGATCAAGGCGAAGGAAGACGATGAGGAGAAGGCCGCGGTGAGCGATTACAAGCGCTCGGGCAGCGGCGGCACCACGACCCTCGGTGATCTGCTCAAGGAACAGATCGGGTCGGGCGACCAGGACTGAACTCGGGGTGCGATCCGGGCCGGCGGGCCCGGATCCTGCTCCCATGGTACCTCTGATCCATGACGCGTGATCGATCTGGCCGGGATGATCGGCCGAACCCGGGGCGTGCGGCCCCGCGGGCGGAATTGCGATCTCGCGGGGCTTGGCCGTATGGTGAGCAAGGTGCGGCGTCGAGCCGTTTGCCGGGCCGCGGCGCGGTTCCGAGTAGTGAATCAGGGGTCCCCAAACCGATGACCGTCCGGACGTACGATACAATGACCAAGTCCGAACTGATCGAGGCCCTCGCCCGCAAGCAGAGCCACCTGGCCTACAAGGACGTGGAGTTGGCGGTGAAAGGCCTGCTGGAGACCATGAGTCACTCGCTGTCCAGCGGGGAGCGTATCGAGATCCGGGGTTTCGGCAGCTTCAGCCTGCATTTCCGACCGCCGCGCATGGGCCGGAATCCGAAGTCGGGCGCTCCGGTAGTGCTGCGCGGCAAGTATGTCCCGCATTTCAAACCCGGCAAGGAACTGCGCGAACGCGTCAACACGCCGCCGCTGGAAGCGCAGGACTGACGACGGACGCGGGCCGGCGCCGATCGGGGGAGCGGCGCGGGTGTGCGGGTACCGTCGGGCCGCTGCGGTGGCCCCGGTTCCGGCTGATCCCGTCTCCCCCTCGGGAATCACTGATCCATGACTTGCGACCGCGCTCGAGTCGATTGCGGCGCCCCGTGCAGGGGCGGTGCCGGTCGGATGGCGAGCGGCACCACGGCGCCGCTCTCCGTGACGCGGTCGTGAATCGGCGATCAGCGATACCCCTGGATCCGTAATCGTGCTGGAATTGCTCTGGCTCCTGTTGCCTGTCGCCGCGGCCAGTGGCTGGTGGGTGGGCCGTCGCGGTGCCAGGCGGGATCCGCACGCCGAGCTGCGCTCCGCGCGTCCGCCGAACGACTACTTCCGCGGCCTGAACTACCTCCTCAATGAGCAGCAGGACGAGGCCATCGAGGTCTTCATCCGGCTGGTGGAGGTCGACTCCGAGACCATCGAGACGCACCTCGCGCTCGGTAACCTGTTTCGCCGTCGCGGCGAAGTCGACCGGGCCATTCGCATTCACCAGAATCTCATCGCGCGACCCAACCTTGCGCGTGAGCACCGCGCCTATGCGCTGCTGGAGCTGGCACGCGACTACATGCGTGCCGGCGTGCTGGATCGTGCCGAGGGCCTGTTCTCCGAGCTTGTGCGCAACCGCATGCATGTGGTCGAGGCGTCACGACAACTGCTGACGATCTACGAACGCGAGCGCGAATGGCATGCAGCCATCGATACGGCGCGCAAGCTGCAGCGTGCCAGCGGTCGTGCGCTCGGCGACGTGGTGGCTCACTACTGGTGCGAGCTGGCCGACGCCGAGCGTGCCGCCGGCAACACGAAGGCAGCCGGAAACCTGGCTGCCAGAGCGCTGTCGGCAGATTCGGGGAGCGTGCGCGCGAGTATTCTCGAGGGTGATCTGGCCATGGACGCGGGCCAGTACCGCCAGGCGGTGCGTGCGTATCGCCGGGTCGAGAGCCAGGATCCCGCCTTCCTGCCCGAGGTCATCGATCGCCTGGTGGATGCCCTCGGACGTGCGGAGCATCCGTCCGCGCTGATCGCCTATATCGATCGCCTGGGTCAGCGCTACAACGGGTTCTCGGTGATCCATGTGGCGACGCGCGTGATCCGTCAGCGCGAAGGCGAGGCGGCGGCGCGCACCTTCTTCCGGGACCAGATGCTCAAGCGCCCCTCACTGCGCGGTCTGCGCGAGTGGGTCAGCATGGAGCTCGAACACGCCAGCGAGCGCAGCCGGCCCGGTACCGAGATCGTGCTCAACATGCTCGATCGACTGCTCGAATCGAAGCCGGTCTACCAGTGCCACCAGTGCGGTTACCAGGGCAAGGTGCTGCACTGGCAGTGTCCGAGTTGTCGCCGCTGGAATACCGTGAAGCCGATCATCGGCATCGAGGGGGAGTAATGGCCGCCGATGCGCCGCGCATCATCGTGGCACTGGACTACGCCGACCCTGCGGACGCGGACGCACTGGTGCGTCGTCTCGAGCCGGGCCTGTGTCGCCTCAAGGTGGGCAACGAGCTGTTCACGCGGGCGGGACCGCAGCGGGTATCGCACTGGCGTCAGCGTGGCTTCGACGTGTTTCTGGACCTCAAGTACCACGACATCCCCAACACGGTCGCGGCCGCGTGCCGGGCGGCGGCCGATGTCGGTGCCTGGATGGTGAACGTTCACGCACTCGGGGGGCGACGCATGCTGGAGGCGGCGCACGCGGCACTCGCCCACGGGGCGCAACGGCCGCTGCTGATCGCGGTGACCGTTCTGACGAGCCTCGATGATCGCGATCTTGCCGAGGTCGGATTCGAAGGCGGGCCGGATCGGCTGGCCTCGCGCCTTGCCGTGCTGGCCGCGGACAGCGGCTGCGACGGCGTCGTGTGCTCCGCACGCGACGCGGGTGCGCTGCGTGCGGCGCACGGCGACCATTTCGTCCTGGTGACGCCCGGCATTCGACCCGCCGGCAGTGAGGGTGACGACCAGAGACGCACGCTTGCCCCGGCGGAGGCCGTGGCGGCGGGGTCCGACTATCTCGTTGTGGGCCGTCCCGTCACGCGCGCGGCGGACCCGCTGGGTGCGCTGCGGTCCATGGCGCGCGAAATCGGGGAATTGGCCGGACTGTGACGGCGTTCGCATGCGCGCGCCCGTTGGTGGATGCGCGTCGTGCTAGGATTCGAGCAGCCGGCAGGGAATGTTGAGGCGAATCGATGCACCTTCGGGTCCTGGGCTGCAGTGGCGGAATCGGTGCGGGACTTCGCACCACCGCCTTCCTCGTCGATGAGGACGTGCTGATCGACGCCGGGACCGGCGTGGGCGATCTGTCCTATGACGAGATGCGCCGCATCCGGCATGTCTTCGTTACGCACTCGCATCTCGACCATGTTGCCAGTATTCCGCTGCTCGTCGATTCGCTGTTCGAGGACCTCAAGGAACCGCTGATCGTGCACGCGCAGCAGGCGACGATCGACGCGCTGCGCCAGCACGTGTTCAACTGGCGCATCTGGCCGGACTTCAGCGAACTGCCGGATCACGAGCACCCGGTGCTGCGGTTCGAGCCGCTCGAGCCCGGCGAGAGTGTGTCGGTCGGCAATCGCACGTTCGAGGCGATTCCCGTGCGTCACACCGTCCCCGCCGTGGCGTACCGCTGTTCCAATGCCGTATCCGCGTTCTGCTTCTCGGGCGATACCAGCACGAACGATACCTTGTGGCCCGCGCTCAACCGCGCAGGCGCGCTCGACATGCTCATCGTCGAGGTGGGCTTCCCGAACGCCGACGTCGAGCTCGCACGCCTCGCCCTGCACTACAGTCCGGGCCTGCTTGCCGAGGACATCGCGAAGCTGGACGTCCGCCCACGGGTCTGCGTGACGCATCTCAAGCCCGGAGACGAGGCCCGCACGATGGAGGAGTTGCGCGAGGCACTGCCCGGTCACGACCTGCACCGCCTTCAGGGTGGCGAGTCCTTCCAGCTATAATCCCGGCCCTGCGCATCACCAGCCTACGCCAGCCCCGGGGATGCCCCGGGAGGGACTGATCACGCCGTGTTCGACAGCCTGAGCGAACGTCTTGGCCGTACCCTGAAGAGCCTCCGTGGGCAGGGCCGCCTCACGGAGGACAACATCCGCGACACGCTCCGCGAGATCCGCATGGCATTGCTGGAGGCGGATGTCGCGCTGCCCGTCGTCAAGCAGTTCGTCGAGCGCGCGCGCGCGCGGGCGCTCGGTCAGGAGGTGATCGGCAGCGTCTCTCCGGGGCAGGCCCTGGTCAAGATCGTCAACGACGAACTGGTCGCGCTCATGGGCGGCGAGAGCGCCGGACTCGAGTTGCGCACGCGCCCGCCTGCCGTCGTGCTCGTGGCCGGACTCCAGGGTGCCGGCAAGACCACGAGCATCGCGAAGCTCGCGCGCCGCCTGCGCGAGCGTGATAAGAAGCGCGTGGCCGTCGTCAGCGCCGATATCCATCGGCCGGCGGCCCGTGACCAGCTGCGTACACTCGCGGAACAGGTGGGCGTGAGCTACCTGGATGTGCCGGGGGCGCAGGACGCCGTGGGGATCGCCCGTGGAGCGCTCGAGGAGTCCCGGCGTGCGGGGCACGACGTGCTGCTGGTGGATACTGCGGGCCGGCTGGCGATCGACGAGGCGATGATGGACGAGGTGCGCGCCGTCCACGCCGCGCTCGTGCCGATCGAGACCCTGTTCGTGGTGGATTCCCTGTCGGGACAGGACGCCGCCCAGACGGCCCGTGCCTTCGACGAGGCCCTGCCCCTGACGGGGGTCGTCCTGACGAAGACCGATGGCGACGCGCGCGGCGGCGCCGCCCTCTCGGTCCGCATGGTCACGGGCAAGCCCATCAAGTTCCTCGGCTCCGGCGAGAAGACCGACGCGCTGGAGGTGTTTCATCCGGAGCGCGTCGTTTCGCGCATCCTCGGGATGGGCGATGTCGTCAGCCTCGTCGAGCAGGCCCAGGATCAGGTCGATGCCGACAAGGCCGACCGGCTGGCGAAAAAGCTCAGGAAGGGGAAGGGGTTCGACCTGTCCGACCTGCGTGACCAGCTCGAGCAGATGCAGAAAATGGGGGGCATCGGCGCGATGCTGGACAAGCTGCCGGGCATGGGCGGCGCTTCCGCCGAGCAGGCACGCCAGGCTGCGGGTGCCGCCGACCCGACGCACATGATCGCCATTATCGACTCGATGACGCCGAAGGAACGGCGTTGGCCCGCGACGATCAACGGCTCGCGCAAGCGCCGCATCGCGAACGGATCGGGCACGCGTGTACAGGACGTGAACAAGCTCCTCAAGCAGCACACGCAGATGTCGAAGATGATGAAGAAAATGTCCAAGAAGGGCGGCATGCAGAAGATGATGCGCGGGATGAAGGGGCAGATGCCGCCCGGCATGGGGTTCTGAGGCGACCCGGCCCGGGACCCCGGGCCGGCGGGCCATGCCCGCCGCGCCGTTGCCCGGGTATGCCCCGTGGTCGTGTCCGGCACCTTCACATCCAGAAAAAATCAGGTACAATCGCGCGCTTACGTCTGCCGGGGGTGTGGATACGCCCGGCGCAACCAGATTCGGTACGGAGGTAGCCCAGCCGATGGTCTCGATTCGCCTCAGCCGTGGCGGCCAGAAAAAGCGCCCGTTCTACGACATCGTCGTCACCGACAACCGCAGCCCGCGCGATGGCCGCATCATCGAGCGGATCGGGCTGTTCAACCCGGTGGCCCGCGGCCAGTCGCCGCGTCTGCGGCTCGACCTGGAAAAGGTCGAGGCGTGGGTCGCACGCGGGGCGCAACTGAGCGACCGCGTGGCCAGCCTGGTCAAGGAGCAGCGCCGCGCGGAGCAATCCGCGGCCTGACGGCTCCGGGTCCATGCGTCCGGTCACCCTCGGGCGCATCGGGGCGCCGCACGGCGTCCGCGGCTGGGTGCGCGTCCAGTCCGCGACGCGTCCGCCCGACGCCATACTGGAATTCGACGCCTGGCTGATCGACTCCGGCGGCGGCTTGGCGCCCTACCGCGTGGTCGACGCCCAGGTGCAACCGAAAGGCATTGTCGTCCGCCTGGAAGGTTGTGACGATCGGGATGCCGCAGTCCGTCTGCGCAATGCCGAGATCGCGGTCGCGCGCGACGCGCTGCCGCCGGCCGGCCCCGGGGAATGGTACTGGGCCGATCTGGTCGGCCTGGCGGTCGAGACGACGACGGGAACGCCCCTCGGGCACGTCGATCGTCTCATGGAGACCGGTGCCAACGACGTGCTGGTCGTCATCGGTGAGCGCGAACGCCTGATTCCCTGGATTCCGGGCGATGTCGTGCGCTCCGTGGAGCCGGACGCGGGGCGCCTGGTCGTCGACTGGGATCCCGACTTCTGATACGGGTGGCGGCGATGCGAATCGACGTCGTAACGCTGTTTCCCGAGTTCGTCCGCGGCGTGGTCGCCTGCGGCGTCGTCGCGCGGGCCGCCGAGCGTGGCGTCTTTTCGCTGCACACGTGGGATCCGCGCGACGAAACCACGGATCGGCACCGGACGGTCGATGACCGTCCGTTCGGCGGTGGCCCGGGCATGGTCATGAAGGTCCAGCCCGTGCGCGATGCGCTCCGCCGGGCCACGGCCGCAGCGCCGCGGGGCGCGCGCCGGATCTTCCTGGGGCCCCAGGGACGGCCACTGACGCAGGCCGTCCTGGAGGACTTCGCCGGCGCCCCCGGGCTGGTGATGCTCGCCGGCCGATACGAGGGGGTCGACGAGCGCGTCCTCGAGGAGGGCGTGGACGAGGAGTGGTCGCTGGGCGATTACGTCCTGTCGGGCGGCGAGCTCGCCGCGATGACGATCATCGACGGCGTCGTGCGCCTGTTGCCGGGCGCGCTCGGCGATGAGCAGTCGGCGGCGAGCGACACGTTCGCCGACGGCCTGCTGGAATGGCCGCAGTATACGCGGCCCGAAGAGATTGACGGGTACCGGGTGCCGCCGGTCCTGCTGTCGGGGGATCACGCCGCGATCGCCCGCTGGCGACGTCGGCAGGCGCTCGGTCGAACCTGGCTGCGGCGGCCGGACCTGCTCGAAGGACGTGCGCTGGATGCGCGCGACCGGCAGTTGCTGGACGAATTCATCGCCGAGTACCGTGGCAAGGTCACGGCGGCAGATCGCGAGATGTGAGAGGAGCGGGCAATGAACGACATCATCAAGGAAATCGAGGCCGAGCAGATGACCCGGCAGGTGCCGGACTTCGGCTCCGGCGACACCGTCACGGTTTCGGTGCGCGTGAAGGAGGGCAATCGCGAGCGCCTGCAGGCATTCGAGGGCGTCGTGATCGGCAGGCGCAATCGTGGCCTCAACTCGTCGTTCACCGTGCGCAAGATCACGCATGGCGAGGGGGTCGAGCGCGTATTCCAGACGTACAGCCCACAGATTGCCGAGATCAAGGTGAAGCGGCGCGGCAAGGTCAACCAGGCCAAGCTGTACCACCTGCGCGGACTGACCGGCAAGGCGGCGCGCATCAAGGAAAAGCTCGCCAAGAAGTGAGGATATCCCGGCGCCGGGGGCTCGTTGGCAGCGCTCCGGACGCCCCGGGACCGGGCGCGACGACGATCATGCGATCGAACGGCAACGGGCGGTATGCACGGGCGTACCGCCCGTTTTCCTTTTCAATGCTCGTGGTCGTCGTCCTGCTGTCCCTCGCACCGTCCGCCGGACAGGCTGCCGAGTACAGTCTCGGGGCGCTGCGCGAGGTGGCCGCCTCCGGTGCGCCCGGCCTCGCGCTTGCCCTGATGAATGACAGCCAGCCGGCGGCGGCCGATGCGCCCGACGCCTGGGCCGAGTGGGAACGCACGCGGATCGAGATCCTGGCTGGTGCCCGCGCGTGGCGGCGGGCCATCGATCGGCTTCAGTCACTCCCCGCAGCGGCGCCGGAGACCTTTCGACGCTGGGCGCTCGAGCGGCGCGCCGCGTTCCTGCTGGAGCTGGACGCGCCGTCCGCGGCGCGCGCCCTGCTGCGCCAGCTGTTGTGGAGCGCGGGTCCGGGCGCCGACGCGGATGAGCTGCGCGGCTGGCGACGCCTCGTCGTGCGCAGCTATCTCGTCGAGGGGCGCGTGGACGACGCCGTGACTGCGCTGCGCCGCTTCGACCAGGACTACCACGACACGTCGTCGGCCTGGGCCGTGCTGCGCACGCGCGTGCTGCTGCGGGCCGGGCGTGCCGACGAGGCGGCCGCGCGCCTGCCGGAGGACCAGGACGACCCGGAACTGGCCGCCCTGGCGTTGCTCGCGCGCCTGCGCGCCGGCCAGGTACCGCCCGCGGCGGCCTGGCACCGCGCGACCGAGGCTGCGCAACTCGACGGAACCGCGCCCCAGTCTGCGGCGCGCATGTGGTTTGTCGCCGCCCAGGCCGCGGGTGCGCAGTCATCGCCGGCCGAGCGCGCCCTGGCCACGGAGCGGGCGGCCGCGCTCGCGACGAGCCTCCCCGCCTCGGACAATCTGTTCGCCATACACGGTGACGCGCTCTGGAGCGCCTGGCTCGCCTACGGCACCTGGGTCGGCAACAATCGCCAGCTGCTGATTGGCGACGACACGGCGTGGTTCAAGGCGGCCAGCGACTCGATGCCGCGTTACCCCGTGCGTGCCCGGTCGCTGCTGGCCGTGGTGTCGCAGCAGGGGGAAGCGGGCGCACGGCGTCGCGCCCACGAGCGCCTCGTGAGCCTGCTGGCCGAGGGTGAGCCGGGCATGGCCGCCGCGCGCCAGGCCTACCTCCACGCCTCGCGTTATCCGACGACGGCTTCCATCCCCGAGAATGTGCGCTATCGTCTCGTGGACGACGCACTCGCGCGTGACGACCTCGACCTGGCGACGCGTCTGCTCGCGGAGTTGCGACAGGCACCGGAGGACGTCGATCCCTTCGACTGGCAACTGCTGCGCGCGCGCGTACTGGTCCTGGGCGGCCGTACCGACGACGGGGCCGCGGCTCTGAACGCGATTCTCGGAGACAACCCGGACCTGTCCGGCAAGGCGCTCGACCGGTTTCTGCAGGTCGTGTTCGACCTCCAGGGGGCTAACGAGGACAAGGCGGCACTGCGCCTCCTGCAGCGGCTGTCGCTGCGCGAGCTGCCGGGCCAGCGCCAGCGCGAACTCCTGTACTGGCGCGCGGAGTCCCAGGAGTCACTGGAAAGGTATGAGCGGGCGGCGGAGCTCTATCTCCGCTCGGCCACCCTCCTGGATGGGCGGGGCGGCGACCCCTGGGGGCAGACTGCGCGCTATCACGCCGCGGGGATGCTCGCGAAGGCCGGGCTGATCAGCGATGCGCGCCGCATCTACCAGGATCTGCTCCGGGTGACCGATGACAAGAACCGCCGCGCCACGCTGCGCCACCGCCTGCAGCAACTCGGCCTGCGGGAGGCCGCCCCCGGCAACCTGCCGCCGGAGGCGGGATCCGGCTCGTGAGTGCATACGACGCCACCTGGACCGGTCCGCTGGGGCGTTTCGGCGTCCGCGTCGCGGACGACTTCGTGATCGCGCTCGACCGGCTGCCGCCCGGCCCGGACTTCGCGCCGGCCCACCCGCTGGCCAGCGAGGCCGTGCGCCAGCTCGCCGCGTGGTTCGACAATCCGCTGCGGACCTTCGAGCTGCCGCTGGCGCCGGCACCGACGCCATTCCAGCGTCGCGTCCGCGAGGCCCTGCTGGCCGTACCGCCGGGCGAGACGCGCACCTACGGGGACATCGCGCGGGCGATCGGCAGCGCCCCGCGTGCGGTTGGGGGTGCCTGCGGCGCGAACCCGATCACCGTCGTGGTGCCTTGTCACCGGATTGTCGCCGCCGACGGGATCGGCGGCTACGGGGGCGACTGGGGCGAGGGACCGGCTGTCGATCACAAGGTGCGGCTGCTGGCGTTCGAGCGGCAAGCGCTGCGCGCGCAGGGTGTGCGATAGCGGGCTCACCACCCGCCTGGCCAGGATGTGCGTTCCCTTTCGTGGCGGATCGGTGCGCTTCGCTCTCCGTGCGCGCCGGCGGCGACGACAGCGATCCGGGGCGTCGTGCATCGGTCTGCGGCCGGACAGGGTCCGCCAAACGCAATGGAACCGACTTCGCTCGCTTCACCGCGCGCGTGCTGAACGCGACGTGACCTCGCCTGGGGTTGAAATCGACCCCGCCGGTCCCTATACGCACCCAATCCGCAACAAGGCAACAACGACCGGGGGAAGGCCGCATGTCGACCGGGGAAACGCAGACCGAGACCCACCAGTTCCAGGCGGAAGTCAACCAGCTGCTGAAGCTGGTCATCCACTCGCTCTACTCCAATCGCGAGATCTTCCTGCGCGAGCTGGTCTCGAACGCGTCGGATGCCTGCGACAAGCTGCGCTTCGAGGCGCTCACGGACGAATCGCTCGCGGGTGCGACGTCGGACCTTCACATCGACGTGGACCATGACCCCGAGGCACGTACGGTCACCGTCAGCGATAACGGGATCGGCATGACGCACGATGACGTGATCGCGAACATCGGCACGATCGCGAAGTCCGGCACGCAGTCCTTCCTCGAGCAGCTGACCGGCGACCAGAAAAAGGACGCGCAACTCATCGGCCAGTTCGGCGTTGGGTTCTACTCCGCATTCGTGGTCGCCGATCGCGTTGACCTGGTGACCCGCCATGCGCACGCGGGTGCCGATGACGCGGTGAAGTGGTCCTCCGACGGCAGTGGGGGGTTCACCCTGGAGCCGGCGACACGGTCGGCGCCCGGCACGGATGTGATCGTCCACCTGTCGGAAGACAATGCCGAGTTCGCCGACGCCTCGCGCCTGCGCTCGATCATCCACAAGTACTCTGACCACATTGCCTTCCCCATCCGCATGCCGGAGCGCGATGAGGATGGCAGCCGAACCGACGAGACCGAGACCATCAACCGTGCGTCGGCCCTTTGGAAGCGCGCGAAGAAGGACATCCCGGACGAAGAGTACCGCGAGTTCTACAAGCACATCGCCCACGACTTCGAGGATCCGCTGCGGTGGACGCACAACCAGGTCGAGGGCAAGTACGAGTACACGACGCTGTTCTACATCCCGAAACGCGCCCCGTTCGATCTGTGGGAGTCCGAGCGCGCGCGCCACGGCATCAAGCTCTACGTCCAGCGTGTGTTCATCATGGACGACGCCGAACACCTGATGCCGCGTTACCTTCGTTTCGTGCGCGGGCTGGTGGATTCGAGTGACCTGCCCCTCAATGTCTCGCGCGAGCTGTTGCAGGCGAATCGCGTGATCGACCACATCCGCAACGCGTCCGTGAAGAAGATCCTCGACCTGCTCGAGGAAACGGCGAAGAATGATTCCGACGCGTACGCGGAACTGTGGGAACAATTCGGACAGGTGCTCAAGGAAGGACCGGTCGAGGATTTCGGCAACCGTGAGCGAATCCTCGGGCTGCTGCGTTTCGCCTCGACGCACGAGGATACGCCGGAGCAGAAGGTCAGCCTCGACGACTATATCGCCCGCATGCCCGAGGGCCAGGAGAAGATCTGGTACGTCACTGCGGAGAGCTTTGCGGCGGCGCAGAAGAGTCCGCATCTCGAGGTGTTCCGCAAGCAGGGCATCGAGGTATTGCTGCTCTATGATCGTGTCGACGAGTGGCTGATGGCGCAGGTCGCCGAGTACGGGGACAGGAAATTCGCTTCGGTCGCCAAGGGCGAGCTCGATTTCGAGCCGGATGAGACGTCGGAGCAGGACGAGCAGGCCGCCAGCGATCTGGCCGGTCGCATCCGCAAGGTCCTCGACGAAAAGGTGAGTGACGTGCGCGTCTCGAAGCGCCTGACCACTTCCCCCGCCTGCCTCGTGCTCGGCGATCACGACCTCGCGCTTCACATGCAGCATCTCCTCCGCCAGGCTGGGCACCATGTGCCGGACAGCCAGCCGACGCTCGAGATCAATCCCGGTCATGCGCTTCTGCGGCGCATGGAAGGGCTCGACGACGACGCACGGTTCAAGGAATGGAGCGAGGTTCTGTTCGACCAGGCGGTGCTCGCCGAGGGTGGTCAGCTCGCGGACCCAGCGGCCTTCGTTTCCCGTCTCAATGACCTGCTGGTCGCGTGGCCGGCGGATGTGGCTGCATCGGGCGACAACGCGGACGCGGCTGGGGACGCGCACAGCGGAGGCGACGGGGAGGCCGCCCGGGGCTGACGCCACCCGCGTTCAGGCGGGCTGTGTGGTGCGTGGGGCCAGCGTGCGCCACGGCCACACGATCCCGGCGCAGAGCAGGCCGCCCGCGGCGCCGAACAGGTGCGCGTCCACGACCACGGGTCCGCCGGCCAGGGCGGCGGTACCCGGCGTCGGGCCGACGAACTGCTCCCAGGCGAGCTTGGCGGCCACGGCGCCGAGCAAGGCGAGTCCGAAGCCGCGCTCGCGTCCGTCGCGCAGGGAAATGGCCGCCCCGGCGACCAGCAGTCCATGCAGGACCCCGGACAGACCCACGTACCCGTTCAGCCCCGGCAGGCACAGCCACAGCCCGCCGCTGACCGCGAGGGCGGACAGCAGGAATGCCAGCGTCCATCCCGCGAGGGTCAGGCGCGGCCCCACCAGTGCGCAGACGAGCGCCAGGCCGGCAACATTGAGCGCCAGGTGCATCCAGCCCAGGTGCACGAGGTGGCCCGTCAGCACGCGCCAGACTTCCCCGTTCGCCAGCGCGACACGGTCGTAGCGCAGGGCACCGACCAGCCCGTACCACTGCAGGAGGGCCGCCAGCGCGGCCAGCAACGCAACGGCGATCCAGCGCCGGGCGGCGCTCGCCGTCATGCGCCGCGTTCCCACCAGCGGTCGGGCAGTTGCAGGTAGAACCCGTCCTTCTCGAGGTGGGCGATCACCGTGCGGGGGTCTGCCTGCGCCAGCGACCGCTCCGGGCCGAGCTGGAAATCCAGCGCGAACTCGAGGCGGCCGAGATGTTCGAGCAATTCATCGGGAACATCTTCGAAATCGTTGGCCCGGGGGACGAACAGGTACGTTTCCGGTCTGCGTGTGCTGCGGTAGACAAAGCACTCCATGGGATCTCCAGTCGGTCCGGCAAGGCGGCATCCGCGCGCGCGGTGCGGGCGAAGGCACGCACACCCGACCACGAAGCCGTCTGTCCCCGGGTTGCGCGGGCGCGCTCGTGCGAATGGTCGCTCCCGTTCCGCGAACGTGCAATGCTGGAAAAGGCGTCGCACCGCCACGAGCCGGTCGGAACTCGCCTGCGCGCGCGCCGTCGAACGGTAGTCCGGGCCCATCGATCCCGCCAGGAGGAGAAGTCCAGCCATGCATGCAACCCTCCCGCGCCTGGAGCAGCATCGCTTTCCCGCGATGCGCCGTCGCGGCGTCAGCACGCTGCAGGTGAACATCGGCTACTACTGCAATCAGGCCTGCCTGCACTGCCATGTGAACGCCGGGCCCACGCGCAAGGAAATGATGGATCACGCGACGGCAGAGCAGGTGGTCGCGTTTCTCGACGCCAGCGAGGTCGGTACGCTGGACATCACGGGGGGCGCGCCCGAGCTGCACGCGGAATTCCGCTTTCTCGTCCGCGAGGCCCGCGCGCGGGGCCTGAAGGTCATCGACCGATGCAATCTCACCGTGCTGGAACTCCCGGAAATGTCGGGCACGGCCGAGTACCTCGCCGAGAACGAGGTCGAGATCGTGGCGTCGCTGCCGTGCTACACGAGCGACAACGTCGATCGGCAGCGGGGCAATGGCGTCTTCGACGCGAGCATCAGGGGCCTGCAGCGGCTGAACGCGCTGGGTTACGGGCGCGCCCATTCCGGGCTTACGCTCGATCTTGTGTACAACCCGATCGGGCCCACGCTGCCGCCGGACCAGGAGCAGCTGTCCGCCGATTACCGCGAGCGGCTGCTGCACGATTTCGGCATCGAGTTCAACGAGTTGTTCTGCCTGGCGAACCTCCCGATCCATCGATTCGGCAGCACACTCATCTCGCGCGGGCAGTTCGATGGCTACATGGAGCTTCTCAAGGGCGCGCACCAGGACGCGAACCTCGACCAGGTAATGTGCCGGGACCTGATCAGCGTCGACTGGCAGGGTTACGTATACGACTGCGACTTCAACCAGATGCTGCACCTGCCGCTGGGCGGGGGCGAGCGCCGGAAACGTCACATCACGGACCTGGTGGGACAATCCCTGGAGGGCGAGCCCATCGCGGTATCGGGCCATTGCTTCGGTTGCACCGCCGGACAGGGCTCGTCCTGCGGCGGCGCCCTCTCCTAGTGCCCTGTCCCGCAAGTTCCTTCGCATTCTCGCCGGGTCTTGCGGGCCCTGGCGGCGTTGCGCCTCCTCGCAATAGAGCGCGCTATTACTCGTCGGCGCGCCTTGCAGAGCACTCGCACAGCCGTGCTGACACGTGACGAACTTGTGTTAATGGACACCCGGAGGATTGTCGACATGGCGACCACTCGCGGGTCGGTCCACGACCGAACGGTGTCCGGCCCGTCCGCGGGCGCGCGCACGCGGCCGTGGATCTCGGTGGTGGTGCCGGCGCTCGACGAAGGCGAGGCCATCGAGGCGACGCTGACCGCGCTCGCCGCCGCGGTGCGCGACACGGGCGGCGAGATCATCGTGGTCGATGGCGGCAGCAGCGACGATACGGTGGTCCGTGCCCGCAGATTGGCCGATCGCGTGCTCCGGGCCCCGCGCGGCCGCGCGCGCCAGATGAACGCCGGCGCCGCCCGGGCGACGGGCGACCTCCTGTGGTTCGTGCATGCGGATACCATCGTTCCGCCCGGGGCTGGCCCTGCGCTGCGGCGGGAGGCGGCGCGGCGCGAGTGGGGGCGTTTCGACGTCCGCCTGTCGGGGCGGATTCCGGTGCTGCGTATCGTCGAGCGCCTGATGAATCTGCGTTCGCGCCTCACTGGCATCGCGACCGGCGACCAGTGCATTTTCGTGCGCCGCTCGGCGTTCGAAGCGGTTGGCGGATTCGCGGACCTGGCCCTGATGGAAGACCTGGCGCTGTCTCGTGCATTGCGCGTCCGCGGCCGGCCGGCCTGCCTGCGTACGCGCGTGACGACGTCGAGCCGTCGCTGGGAAGAACGCGGTCCCTGGCGCACGATCTTCGCGATGTGGCGGTTGCGCTGGTCCTGGTGGCGGGGCGCCGATTCCGCAGCGCTCGCCCGCAGCTACCGCGGCCCCGCGGGGCGATGACCACGCCGCCGGCCATCCCGCTGGCGGGGCGTTCGACATGAACGTCCGCCTGCTGGTGTTCGCGCGGGCCCCGGTGCCCGGCGCCACGAAGACACGGCTCGCACCGGCCCTGGGATCCGCGGGCGCGGCCCGGCTGCACGAGGCGCTCGTGCGGCATGCGCTCGAGGCGGCGGTTGCTGCCAACGCACGGGAGGTACAGTTGTGGTGCGCGGGCGACGATCGCGACCAGCGTCTCGCGCGGCTTGCAGCCGCCACCGGGGCGGTTCCGTGCCGCCAGCATGGCGCTGACCTCGGTGCTCGCATGGCCACGGCCCTCGCGGTCGCGACCGCTGACGGCGTGCCCGCCATGGTGATCGGAACCGACTGCCCGTGGCTGGACGCAGCCGTCCTGCGGGATGCCGCGCAGGCGCTCGACGCGGGCGACGCCGTGCTGGGGCCGGCGCTGGACGGAGGCTACGTGCTGCTGGGGCTGCATCGCGTCGCGGCGTCGTTGTTCGAGGACATTGCCTGGGGGACGACGCAGGTACTGGCAGAAACGCGTACGCGCCTGCGTGCTCTCGGATGGACGTGGCGCGAACTCGACGCGCGCCCGGATGTCGATCGTCCGGACGACCTGGTGCGGCTGGCCGCGCTGGGCCCGCCGTGGTCCGAACTCTGCATCGCGCCGCGGCCCGGCTCCGCGTGACTCAGCAGGCCGGGTCCGGTTGTTCCGGTGCGTCGCGGTCGGCAATCAGCACGCAGTCCCTGCCCGCGGCCTTGGCCCGGTACAGGGCGTCGTCGACGCGCTTGAGCAACTGTTCCCGGTTTTCCCCGGCCTGGTACATGGCCACGCCGAAACTCGCCGTGACCCGGGGCTCGAACCCGGTATCGAGATCGCGCAGGGCGCCGCGCAGCTTCTCGGCGAGGTGCATGACGCCGTCCACGCCAATGCCGGGCGCAAGCAGCATGAACTCCTCGCCGCCCCAGCGTGCGAAGACGTCGCTGTCGCGCAGGTTGCTCGCGACCCGGCGCACGGTCGCCTGGAGCACCCGGTCGCCCGCATCGTGCCCGAGCGCGTCATTGACCTGCTTGAAGTGGTCGAGGTCGTACATCAGGATCCCGAGCTCGGTCCCGTAGCGCCCCGCCTCCCGAATGGCCTGGTCGAGGTGCGCCTCGAAGTGCGGGCGATTGTGGATTCCGGTGAGCTGGTCCGTGGTCGCGAGCCGTCGCAATTCGCGCTCGAGGTCCTTGCGCCGCGTAATGTCCCGGATCACGATCTGCCAGGCGACCTGGTCGTTATAGGTGATCGATGTGGCCGAGAGCTCGACGTCGATCCGGCGACCATCGAGGCGCACCAGCCGTTCCTCACGCGGGGCCGATCCGGCGTCGCGATGCATCGCCGCCAGGCGCTGCTCGGCGGACGGGCCGTTGTTGTCCTGCAGGAACTCGTCGAAGCTGCGGCCGACCACGTTCGCCGGCTCGTCGGCACCCAGCAGGGTCGCTCCGGCGGGATTGATGAACCGGATGCAATCGTCGCTGTGCACCGCGATCGCGTCGGGCGACAGCTCGACCAGGGCGCGGTATCGTTCCTCGCTCGCGCGCAGCGCCGAGTCGCGTTCTTCCAGGGCCAGCTCGAGTTCCTCGATGTACCCGTACTCGATGGTCGCCAGGATTTCGCCGAACCCGATCAGCCCGATCAGATCGTCGCGGGCATCCACCACGCCGAGATGCCGAAAGCCCTGTGCAACCATCAGGTTGCGGGCGTGAAAGAGGCTGTCGTCCTCCTGCACCGTCTGGAGGGGGCGGCTCGCGATCTCCCAGGCGGGGCGGTCGGCCTGCCGTGCCGCGATGTATTGCACGATGTCGCGCTCCGTGACGATGCCGCGGGTTCCGTCCGGATCGAGCACGACCAGCGCGTCCCGGTGCGCGGTGTACATCTCCTGCGCGACCCGTGACGTCGGCAGTTCGGGGCCGGCCACGGGTGGTGGGTCGCCCAGGACGCTGCGCACCGGCTGCAGCCGCATGAACCACTCCACGCCGTGATTGAGCACCACGTCGCTCTGCGTGATCAGCCCGCAGGGGCGCTCGTCGGAATTCACGACCACATAGTGCCGGATCCGGTAGCGCTTGAATCGGGCGGCCGCGTCACTGACGCTCGTATCGGCGTGCATGGTGGCAACCGGCGCGCTCATCACGTCGCGGATGGGTGTGTCGTAGCTCTCCGGCCGGGTCAGCTGGTGACCCAGGGCGTCGCGCTCGGTCCAGATACCGAGCAGGGCGTCTCCGTCGCGCACGATGATGGAGGAGTTGCGTTTCTGCGCCATGCGCCGGGCGGCCTCGGCCACCGGCGTATCGGGCGTGCACTCGAGCAGGCCGGAGGACATGATCTGCCCGACCGTCAGGTCACTGGCCCGGAGGCGGGCCCGCTCCGGCGCGGATTGCGGGGTGTTCACGCCGCGGGTCCCGGGCCCGGTCCCGCGGTTCCCAGGCGGGCGCCCATGCGGACGGGCGCGCCGGCCGGGCAGTCGTCCCAGCGGGTTTCGGGCGGGGCCAGCACGATCACCGTGGACCCCATGTTGAAGCGACCCATTTCCACACCGCGCTCCAGGCATACGGGAGAATTCCCATAATACCAGCGTCCGACGTGGCCGCGGCGCGGGGGTGTCACCAGGCCGGCCCAGGTCGTCTCGATGGCGGCGACATTGATGGCGCCCACGAGCACCAGCCCCAGCGGCCCGTAGTCGGTTTCGAAGAATGCGCACACGCGCTCGTTGCGCGCGAACAGGCCGTCGATCGTCGCGACGGTCCACGGGGCCACGGAATAGAGGCGCCCCGGCACGTGGACCATGTGGCTCAGGCGTCCGGCCAATGGCATGTGGATACGGTGGTAGTCGCCCGGGGCCAGGTACAGGGTGGCATACCCGCCGCCGCGGAAACCCGCGGCGTCGGCCGGATCCCCCCCGAGGAGCGCGGTGAGCGAGTAGTCCATGCCCTTGGCCTGGATGATCCGATCGTCGTCCACGGCGCCGATCCGGGACACCCGCCCGTCCACGGGGCACGCCAGGGTCGCCGCGCCCTCGGCAAGGGGGCGGGCGTCGGGGCGCAGGGCGCGGGTAAAGAAATCGTTGAACGTCGCGTATGCGGCCGGATCGGGCTCGGCGGCTTCCGACATGTCCACGCCGAAGCGGCGGATGAACCAGCGGACGACCGGGTCCTTGCCGCGTCCCCGGATCCGCGTGAGCCGGAACAGGAGCCGGGAGATCGCGTGCTGCGGCACGCACGCGAGGGCCGCTGCGCGCAGCCGGTCCCATGGCCCGCCGGGTGTCGCGGACACGGGATTCAGTCGTCCGCCGGGATCAGCTGCGCCCGGTCCACGACTTGCATCGAAACGGGCACATCGCCCTGGTCGGTGTGCAGCACGAGATCGAGCGTATCGCCCCGCGAGGGGCGTGGCGCCGGCGTGAACATCATCAGGTGGTAGCCGCCCGGGGCCAGTATCGCCGCTCGACCGGGAGGGACGACGAGGCGGGGCACCGGCTTCATCGTGGATATGCCATCGTTGTTCATGGAACGGTGGAGCTCGACATCGCGGAACGCCGCGCTCGACGCCCCCGTGATTGCGACCGTTCGGTCACCCGTGTTGCGAGCCGTGAGATAGCCCGCCATCACGTCAGTGCCCGGCAGCGGTGTGCCGGTGCGTGCGTCCGTGACCTCGATCCCCGCAAGAGCAGGGACGGAAAGGGCGGCGAGGAGCAGGGCGAAAAGGCCGCGGGTCATGTGCGGGTACTCCCGAGCGTTTCGAGGATCTTCCGGAGGTCGGTGGCAAGCGTCGCCGGCTGCACCGGTGCAGTAAAGAACGCGCGCAGGCGCGCGTCCGGATCGATGAGGGCCAGGCCTGCCGTATGCTGCACAGTGTAGCGATCGTTCGCGGGATCTGCCGGAACGCTGAAATCCAGGTGCAGTGCCGCGCTCAGCCGGTGCAGGGCGGCGGGCGCACCGGTGATTCCCACGAAGCGGCTGTCGAATGCGTGGGCGTACCGTGCGGTGTTGCGCGCCGTGTCGCGTCGCGGGTCCACGGAGACGAACATCATCCGCGGCACCGCGACATCGAGCCTGTCGAGGCGTGCGAAGGCGCTGGCAACGGCCTGCAGCGTGGTCGGGCAGACATCGGGACAATGGGTGTATCCGAGGTACACCAGGGTCCATCGTCCGGCCGTGTCCCCGCGCAGGTCGAACGATCCGTCGCGGCCGCGCAGCGCCACATCGGGCAGGCGCGCGAAGTCGCGCGGGAACACGGTGGCCTGAACCCGCCGCTGCAGCTCGGCGCGCCGCTGCTCCGGGCCTGGCCGGTCCGGATAGCGGGCGGCGACCATGCCGAGGAGACCGGCGACGGCGATGACTGCCGCGAACATGAACGGACGACGGCTGGACAAGGGAACCCCTGTTATCCGTGGCAAGGGGGAAAGCCTACAATGATTGCGCTTCCGCGATCCCCGGACAACCAGCCCCATGATCGTGACAGGAGAATCCGTGACATTGCGCGCCCTGGTGGACTGGGCGGAGGCCCGGCTCCGGGCCGCGCCACTGGCCTACGGACACGGCACGGACAACGTGCGCGACGAGGCCGCGTGGCTCGTGCTGCACGCCACGGGCCATTCGCCCGTGGACGTGTCGCCGGACCCCGAGTCCCCCGTGGGGGGCGAGCAGGCTGCCACGGCGCGCGCACTCGTCGAGCGCCGCGTGCGCGAGGGACGCCCCGCCGCCTATCTCACGGGCCGCGCCTGGTTCGCCGGGCTGGAATTCAGCGTGGACGAGCGCGTGCTGGTGCCGCGCTCACCGCTCGCGGAACCCATCGCCGAGCGGTTCGAGCCGTGGCTGGATGGCCCGGTAGCACGGATCCTGGAGGTCGGGACGGGTTGCGGATGCATCGCCGTGGCGTGTGCCCGGGCCTTTCCCGAGGCGCGTGTCGACGCCACCGACCTGGATCCGGGCGCACTGGAGGTCGCGCGGTCGAACGTCGGTCGCCATGGCCTGTCCGGCCGCGTCCGGGTCCTGTGCGCCGACGTGTACGAGGGCCTGCCGGCGGCGCGATACGACCTCATCGTGTCGAATCCGCCCTACGTCGATGCGGCCCGGATGGCCGCCCTGCCGCGCGAGTATCGGCACGAGCCCGCGACGGCTCTGGCGGCCGGGGCGGACGGTCTCGAGGTGGTCACGCGGATCATCGACGATGCCGCCGCCTGGCTGACCCCACGCGGACTGCTGGTGATCGAGGTCGGCGCTACGGCGGGCGCCCTGCAGTCCCGTTATCCGCGCCTGCCGTTCACGTGGCTCGAGTTCGAGCAGGGCGGAGACGGGGTGCTGGTGCTCGAGGCAGCGGCGCTGACCAGCGCGTGAGCGTCGGCATGCACGCGACCGGGCAACTGCGGTACGCTATCGTATTGACATGACGATTTCAGGGGTTTCCATGCAGGACGGGACCTTCATCATCGGGCGCCATGACCGGCGTCGGCACGAGGGCGACAAGTCCTCGGCGGGGGCCGAGCGCCGGCGCGGTGGCCGCGGTTACATCGAGGTCGAGCACCCGACGGTCAGCCAGGCTCACGCCGAGCTCGTCGTGCTCAACGGCACGTACTACCTCGCGGACCTCGGCTCGACCAACGGCACCTGGATCGTGCGCCGTGGCGCGCCGGAACCGTTCCGAGAGGGTTACGTCGACCTCGATACGCCGCTGCAGTTCGGTGAGTGCGCGCGCACGGTCCGGCAGCTCCTGGGGCTCGCGCGGGCCGAGGCCGTAACCCGGTAGCACCGACGTGTTGTTTCGGGAGGCTGTCCGCAAAGCGCGGCCGCAACCGCCGGACCGGACTTTCCCTAGGCGTTCCGCGCCCCGTGACCGGCGATTGCGGTGAGGATGCGCGGCACGGCCGATTCGTCCGGCGGCGGCGCTTCCTCGGGAAGCGCACCCGGAAACGCCTCGGCTCGCAGCGCCGTGCGCATGGGTCCCGGCGCGATGCGGTGAACGGCCACGGGCGGGTCTGTCTCGAGCTCTTCCGAGAGCATGTTCGCCATCGCCGCCACGGCAGCCTTGGAGACGCCGTAGGCGCCCCAGTACGCAGTACGGCGTTCGTCGTCGATGAACACGATGGCCGGGTCGCGACCGGCACGCAGCAGCGGCAGGCATGCCTGGGTGAGGAACAGCGGCCCGTTGACGTTGGTCTGCATCACGCGCATCCACTCCAGCGGCTCGTAGAATTCCAGCGGCGTCTGGGTCCCGAGCATGGCGGCGTTGTGGACGAGTGCATCGAGGCGGCCGCAGGATTCGCGCACCCGCTCGCCGAGCTCGGCGTACTCCTCCGGAGCGGTGCCCTCGAGGTCGAGCGGGTAGATTGCCGGCTGCGGACCGCCCGACGCCACGATCGCGTCGTACACGCGCTCGAGCTTGTGTACCGTCCGGCCGAGCAGGATCACCTCCGCGCCCGCGGCGCCGGCGGCACGGGCGAGTGCCGCCCCGAGACCGTCGCCGGCACCCGTGATGAGCACCACTCGCCCGGCCAGGCCTCCCATTGCGTTGGTCGTCACTGCGCGTCCTCCACTACGGTCATTCGTCGTCGGTTGCGTTCACGTGCCGGCGCCGGTACGCGCTTCATTCCGGTCGCCGCGGACGGCTTCGTCAATGGCCCGCGCGCAGCGCACCCCGGCGCGTACCGCGCCCTCGAGCGTCGGCGGCAGGCCCGTGGCCACGTGATCGCCGGCGAACCACAGGCCCCGCAGGGGGCCGGCGACGTCGAGCCGCAACTCTTCGCTTCCGGGGACGCACGCAAAGGTCGCCCGCTTCTCCCGTACCACCGCCAGCGGCCGGAGCCGCCCCCATCGGGGATAGGCGCTGGCGATCTGGTCCGCGGTGCGCGCAGCGAGTCGTTCGCGGTCCTCGCGCACATGCGGTCCGTCGCCGCTGATCACGACCGAGATTACGCCGGGCTGGCCCGTGAGTCGCCGGTCGAACAGCCACTGCCCGGGTTCGTCCAGGCGCCCGACCATGGGGGCGTCCAGCGCGATCGTGGCGGCGCCGCGCAGGTAGACGGTCGTGATCGGCTCCGCCCCGAGCCCGCGCAGGCGCGCGGCGGCATCGGCCGCGACGTGCGCGCTCTCGAGCAGCTTCGCGGCGGCGCCGGGGTCGGTCGCCAGCACCAGCTGGTCGAATGCCGATGACCGGTCGCCCGTGTCGACCGTCCAGTCCCGGGCACCCGGCGTGATGGTTCGAACGCGCTGGCCCCAGTGCAGGCTGGCGCCGTGGCGTTCCAGCCAGGCGGCGGCGGGGCGGGGAAAGAGAGCACCGAGCTCGACGCGGGGAAACAGCAGATCGCTGTGCCGCGCGGCACCGAAGGTCTCGACCAGGACGCGCGCATAGATCCGGGCCGACGCCCGCTCCGGTGCCACGTTCAGCGCGGCCAGGCAGAGCGGATCCCAGAGCCCTTCACGCAGCGCCTCCGGCTGTCCGCAGGCCGTGAGCCACCGGGCGACCGTGGTATCGGGATGGGGCGCCCGGCGCAGGCGGGCGGATCCCGCCAGGGCGCGCAGCCGGTCCGGCAGCGGGATGCCCTTTGCGCGGGCGAGGCCGAACGCCAGGCTCCACGGTGCGGGTCCGCGGGGCACGCGAAGCCGTATCTGCCGGGCAGGGCCGGCCAGTGCGAGGTCGAGCCGCTGGCGCAGGAAGAGGTCCGCCGGTGTCGCGCCCACCTGCCGCATCAGGCGCAGCACCTCGCGGTACGCGCCGAGCAGCAGGTGCTGGCCGTTGTCCAGGCGCATGCCGTCGAAGGTCACGGTGCGCGCGCGTCCCCCGGGTTCGTCCGCGGACTCGAAGACCGTGACGCGGTGACCGCGGGCCGTCAGCTCCACGGCCGCGGCGAGGCCGCTCCAGCCGGCACCGACGACCGCGATCGACGTCCGCGACGCGGCGCCGTTCATGCGGCTCGCGCAACCCGTTTCCGGTATCGGGCCTCGAAACGTACCGTGCGCCAGGCGATCCACAGCTTGCGGACCGGAGTGAGCGCGACGCGGTGCTCGAGCACGCGGAACCCGTCCCGCTCGATCTCGTCCAGCAGGGTCCGATAGATGCGCCCCATGATCAGTCCACTACGCTGCGCATGGCGGTCGACGTCGGGCAGGGACGCATAGGCCCGCGCGTAGTAGCCGCGCGCGCGCTCGGCCTGGGCCCGGAACAGCGCGCGCACATGCTCCGGCGTCGCCGGGTGCGCCAGTTCGCCCGGACGCACTTGATGGGCATCCAGGTCCTCCGTCGGCAGGTAGACGCGGCCCCGCATTGCGTCCTCGCGCACGTCCCGGAGGATGTTCGTGAGCTGCAGGGCCATGCCGAGATCGCGCGCATAGTCGCGCGTGCGCGTGTCCCTGTACCCGAAGATCTCCACCGACAGCAGACCGACGACCGAGGCCGCGCGATAGCAGTATTCGGCGAGTTCCGCGAAGGTACCGTAGCCGCCGTGCTCGAGGTCCATCTCCATGCCCGCGATGATCTCGTCGAAGTATTCGCGGGGCAGGCCGAAGCGCGAGACGGCCGGCGCCAGGGCGCGCGTCACCGGGTGATTCGGCTCCCCGGCGTAGAGGCGCTCGATCTCGCCGTGCCACCAGGCCAGCTTCATGCGTGCGGCGTCGGGTTCGGACACTTCGTCGACGACGTCGTCCACCTCCCGGCAGAAGGCGTACAGGGCCGTGATTGCCCGGCGGCGTTCCTCGGGAAGGAACAGGAAGGCGTAGTAGAAGCTGGATCCGCTGGCGGCGGCCTTCTCCTGGCAGTACTGGTCGGGGGTCATGGCGGCCACGCACGGCGGGAAACGGGGCGGATTCTAGCAGCCTGCCGGACTTGGGCTCATCTACTGCGGCAAGTGGGAATCGGTCCATGTTTCCGATCCTACTCGTCAAATAGTGACCACTATTCTCCTCGAATGATCGAAAATCCGGCCTCGATCTCCACCCGCCTCGCTACGATGCCCCAAGTCCGGCAGGCTGCTGGCAGCCGGCCCCATCCGGGACGAATGATCGCGGCCCGCCGTCATGCCGCGCGTCCGTGCCGTGTCGCCTGTCGCGGCCGGGTCGGCCGGGACGGGGCATGTTACACTGGCCAGCATCGCAGGAGTGACGCGGCGGGGGCGGGTCGAGCGGGCCGCCAGCGCGGCTTCCGGCCGTCCCGGAATGTCCCCCGAGAGGCTCGCGTGTCGTGCGCGTACGGCCTCCGGGACATCCCCCGAACCGACCAGGGAACCCATTCGAGAGGAAGTGCGCATGACCAGTCCCATCATGCACGAGCCCCACGAGATGCCCGACCGGGTGTACGTCCACATGCAGGACGTCAAGTCGCGCAGCATACGGCGGCTCGGCTACAACGCGGAAACCCAGCAGCTCGTGATCCAGTTCTACGACTCGTTGCCGGGGCTCCGCACCGTGTATTCGGCGGTGCCGAAGGACGTGTTCGATGGCCTGATGCAGGCCGACTCGATGGGGCAGTACCTCGACGAGCACATCCGCTACCGGTACGACTTCGCCCTGGTCGACGAGGAAGGCCTGATCGACCCGGAGAAGACGCGAGTCAGCAAGGCGTCCGGCAGGAAGGATCGCGACAAGGGCACGAGCGACTGACGTCCGACGGCGCCGCGTTGACACGCACAGCGCGCTTGCGTACATTGCGCGCCCGCGACCGGGCCCGCCCGGCAGTGCTTGATCGCGTCCACGTCCCCATCGTCTAGCGGTCCAGGACACCGCCCTTTCACGGCGGTAACACGGGTTCGAGTCCCGTTGGGGACGCCAGATACGAAAAGGCCCGGCCTCGTGCCGGGCCTTTTCGTATCTGGCCGCACACCCGGGTTTCCTCCCGCCGTTTCACCCGCCCGCGCCCAGCGCCGTCGCGTGGGCCACCCGGTGGTGGGACGAGCTCCCCGCCCGTACGCCGGTCCGCCCCGGGTCTCGCTGCGCCGATCTCCGAGACGACCGCGACCGGGTTCCCTGCCCCGGAGATTCGCCGCGGGCCGTTCGCCCGCGTGCCCGTCCTGCACGGACGGGCTGACCCGCCTCCTCGCAATGGAGACTCGCCGCCCGTCTACAGGTGCGTCAGGACGAGCGAAAGCACGAGCCCGCCGGTCGCCAGATACGCGAAGAGCAGCAGGCCGAGCAGCATGGGGCGGAACCCGAGCGAGCGTATGGCATGGACCCGGACGGCCAGGCCCATCGATGCCATCGCGGTGGCGAGCAGCCATTCGTCCACGTTCGCCACGACGTCGGCGGCGGGCTGCGAGAGGCCGATCCATGGATGGACGATGACGAGCATGAGGAAGCCGACGGCAAACCAGGGAATCGGAATCGTCGGGCGATCGGTCCGCGCAGTCTTGCGGCGATTCCACAGAACGGACAACGCGATCAGCAACGGGGCGAGCAGGCACACGCGCAGCATCTTCGTCAACAGGGCTGCGCTGGCCGCGGCTGCACCCAGGGCACTGCCCGCGACCACGACCTGCCCCACCGCATGAACGGTCGAGCCTACATAGACGCCCTGCGAGACGGGATCCCAGCCGGGGCCGGCGACCGTCGCGACCAGCGGCACGAGCAACGGATACAGGAACATGGCGATCGTGCCGAAGAACACGACGGTCGCCACGGCCATGGGGACGTGCGCGGAGCGGGACTGGATCACGCCTTCGGTCGCGAGTACGGCGGCCGTGCCGCAGATGCCGCTGCCGGCCCCGATGAGGAGTGCGCTTTCAGGGGAGAGCCCGAACCAGCGCCGCCCGGCGTACCAGGAAATCGCGATGGTGCTGACCGCCATGAAGGCGCTGACGGCGAGTGCGCCGGGTCCGACCGTGTGCATCTCGGCTAGCGAGATTCGCAGCGCGTACAGCAGGATCGCGAACTTGAGTACGGGCTCGCGAGCGAAGTGGAAGCCCGGCGTGGGCAGGGCCGCCAGCGGACGTGCCAGCAGATTGGCCGCCAACATGCCCAGGATGGTGGCGATCACCACCGGACTGACCGTGGCGCCGGCCAGTGTCAGCGCACGCGCCAGGCCGACGGAGAGGAGAGCCAGGCCCGCACTGACAGCCAGTCCGGGAATCCGGCGGGATACCGTGAGAGGAATGTCGGCAATGCGCGGTTGGCCGGACACGGGCAGTCCCCCCGTTCCCGAAGGAAGTCTCTCGCAGGCCGGGCAATCTATTGCCTTTCCGGGTATAAAGAAATTACAAGTTAATTTGGTATCAGTTAATTAAAAGGTAAGTCGGACATGAACCTCCACCACCTGGCGGTGTTTCAGGCCGTGGCCGAGACGGGGAGCATCCGCGCGGGTGCGGCGCGCCTGCGAATCAGCGAACCCGCCGTGTCACGCCAGGTGCGCGATTTCGAACACAGGCTGGGGACCGCGTTGTTCGACCGGCTGCCGCGGGGCATGCGGCTCACGTCGTCGGGAGAAGTGCTGTCGCAATATGCGCGGCGCATTTTCGCCATCGAGCGCCAGGCCGAGACGGCGCTGGCCGAGCTGCGGAATCTCGACGCCGGCGATCTTGCGATCGGCGCGAGTACCACGATCGGAAATTACCTGCTACCGCCCATCCTGGCGGAATATGCGAGGCGCCATCCGGGCATTCGGGTCGAGCTCGATGTCGGCAATACCGAGGAGATCCAGAAGCATCTGCTGGAGGATCGACTGGACGTGGGCCTCACCGAGGGGCTGGTCGGGCACGATGATCTGCGCGCCAGTGTATTCATGCACGATCGACTGGTGGTCGTGGCCGCGCCCGGGTTCATCGCCCGGAACACACGCTCGTTCCGCGTCGAGGAATTGGCCGACTTGCCCTGGGTTACGCGCGAGGCGGGGTCCGGCACGCGCGCCGTGCTGGAGCAGGCGCTCGCCGAGCACGGGCTGAAGCCACGCCAGGTCATGGCACTGGCCAGCACGGAGGCAATCAAGCGGGCGGTCGCGGCGGGCGCGGGCATTGCCGTGGTGTCCGATGCGACCGTCACGACCGAGCTGCAGCAGGGCGAGCTCGTCCGATTGAGTGCCCAGGCCTTCCCCGTACGCCGGCCCCTGCATCTCCTGCTGCATCGGCACCGCCAGCCGAGCCGGGCCGCTGCGGCGTTTCTCGCGCTGTTGACCGAGTCCGCGCACGCGGGCGGATGACCGGGGCCGCAAGTGCGGATTTCCGGCCCACGCGGCGAGCGGGCCCGGCCTCGTGCCGGGCTTATGGGCGCGGGATTGGAACGGAATCGCCGTGCTGGCCGTTTCCACAGGTGAAGGGCGTCCAGCCGAGCGCGTGCATGGGCCGTTTCGTGCCGCTGCTGTGCGGACGTCCAGAGCTGGCACGCCCCTTGCCCGTATTGGGGGGAAAGGGCCATGACCGGCCCACCGGACGGAGACCCCGATGGAAGCGGTGTTACCTCTCGACGACACCTCGCGGACGCAGGCACAGGCACTTACCGTGCTCGCGGAGCGCGTCCCCGACATGCGTGCAGCGCCGGAGTGGATCCTCGGGCATCGCTGTGGCGGCGCCGAGATGGAACAGGCCGTCGAGGCTCTCGAGTACCTGAACCACGGCCTGGAAGCACACCTGGCTGCCGGAGGCCGGCCCGGTGCCGGTTCCACGTGGCTGCCGGGACGCGATCTCGCCCGCCGGATCGAGGCCGAGCTGGGTCGTGTAGCGGCGGCAGCGTTTGACCTGGATCTCCTGTGGCGTCGGTATCCCGACGCCGGTCGATCGATCGACGGTGTACTGGAGCTGCTGCATCGGCGTCGTAGCCGGCTCGAGGACGCACTCGCGCGCTTTCACCGGTACGCCCTCGGTGGGCTGGAGGCGGGCATCCGCGCCGAGGGTCGTCCGCCTCGGGGCCGGGGCGCGCGTATCGAGAGGCGTGTACGCGACTGGCTCGATGCGCTCGTGGATGCTGCACTGGCCCTCGATTGCGAGGCGTGGACCGATCTCAGCTGGGGCGCCCGGTCGCTCCTGCACGACTGGCTGGAAGCCCTCGACGACGACCCGACGCACGAGGCACGGACGGAAGAGCTGGACCCCGCGCCCAGCGAAGCGTTCGTTGCGGAATTTCTCGCGGGGAAACGCCTGGACGTGGTGCATCGCGCGGGCGGCGAGGCCGGCGAGCGTTTCGCGCGCTTCGCGGAGTGTCGGGAACGCCTGCTGGGCGAGTACGCCGAATACCGGTATCGCCTGGGTCGGGGCGCGGCCTGAGCGGCCGCACCGCTCACGGCGTCAGGGCTCCATACCGAGCGCGCCGAGGCTCTCCGCGTTTGCGTGCGCGGGGTCCTGGATCTTGCTCATCGCGCTCTTCTCGGCCTCGAAGATCTCGCCAAGAGTGACGCCGCAGGCCTCCGCGAGCTGTTCCGGCGTGCGTGCCGGCTGCACACAGTAGCGTGCACGGATCACAGCGGCCTCGAGGCGCGTCAGGTCGAGGTCCGCGAGCCCGGCAGTATCGACGTTGCCGGGGTTGTCCAGCTTCCGCAGGGCCGTCTTCTCGGCCTCGCGAATCTCGCCGAGGGTCACGCCGAGGCTCGTGGCGAGCTCCTCGGGCGTGCAGATGGCGTGACCACCGTACCGATCGCGCAGGACAGCCGCTTCCAGCTCGCTGAGTCCCATTCGCCTCGCCCTCCCGGGGTTGTGGTGCCTTTCGGCATCGTAGGCCCTTCCCGGCCCGGGTCGCGGTGCCGCATCGTCAATTGTTGTCGTCCGGGCGACATCGGCCCGTGCCTGGCCATGGAGCTACGGGCGGCGCGGCCTGCGGTCCGGCACGGGATCGTAGCCGCCGGGATGGAAGGGGTGGCAGCGGGCGATACGGCGCAGCGCGAGCCATCCGCCGCGCACGGTCCCGAAGCGCTCGATCGCTTCCTGGGCATAAGCGGAGCACGTCGGGTAGAAGCGACAGTGCGGCGCGAGAAAAGGGCTGACAAAGCGCGCGTAGCCCCGGACCAGGGCCAGCAGCACTCGCCTCATGCGGTATCTCCGACCGCCTGGCCGGCGGTGCCGCTCCGGCGCCATGTGGTTCCCTGGGCGCTGTCCTCGAGCACGACGCCGCGGGCCGCCAGTTCGTCGCGGATCTCGTCGGCCCGGGCAAAGTCCCGCGACTTGCGTGCCTCGGCACGCTCGGCGATCAGGGACTCGATTTCCGCGGCGTCGGGACCGCTGCCGCTGGCGCCCCGGAACCAGTCTTCCACGGATGAGGTGAGCAGCCCCAGGGCATCGCCCGCACCCAGGAGCTCGACCTTGAGCCGGTGTCGCTCCGTGGCGTCAGTGGCCTTGTTGAGGGCGGTCGCCGTCTCGTGCACATGACGAAGCGCGAGCGGGGTGTTGAGGTCGTCCTCGAGCGCTGCGCGTACGGCGGCGGGCACCGCCGGCCGGCGCTCGACGCTGACATCCGCAGCGCCACGGAGGGCCTGGTACAGGCGATCGACCGCGGCCCGTGCCTGCTCCAGGCCGTCGCGGGACCAGTCGAGCGGCTGGCGGTAATGGCCGCCGAGCAGGGCGAAGCGGATGACCTCTCCCGGATACCGCTGCAGCAACTCCCGCAGGGTGAAGAAGTTGCCCTCCGACTTGGACATCTTCTCGCCCTCGATCGTGACGTAGCCGTTGTGCAGCCAGTAGCGCGCGAACGGGGCACCATGGTGCGCGCAGGTGCTCTGGGCGATCTCGTTCTCGTGGTGCGGGAAGATCAGGTCCTGGCCGCCGCCGTGGATGTCGATCGTCTCGCCGAGGTGCGTCTCGGCCATGACCGAGCACTCGAGGTGCCAGCCCGGGCGGCCGCGGCCCCAGGGGCTGTCCCAGCCGGGCAGGTCATCACTCGAGGGCTTCCAGAGAACGAAATCAGCGGGATCGCGCTTGTACGGCGCGACTTCCACCCGCGCGCCGGCGACCAGGTCGTCGCGGTTGCGCCCCGACAGGCGCCCGTAGTCGGACATCGACGGGACGTGGAAGAGCACGTGGCCCTCGGCTTCATACGCGTTGCCGGAGGCGATCAGCGCTTCGATCATGCGGATCATGGCCGGTACGTGTTCGGTGGCACGCGGCTCGATCGTCGGCGGCAGCGTGTTCAGGGCCGCCACGTCATCGTGGAAGGCCTGCGTATACCGCGAGGCGAGCGCCCCGATCGATTCGCCGTTGGTCCTTGCCGCCGCGTTGATCTTGTCGTCGACGTCCGTGATGTTGCGCGCGTAGACCACCTCCGGGTAGAGCGTGCGCAGCAGCCGGAAGAGCACATCGAAAACGACGATCGGTCGCGCGTTGCCGATATGGATCAGGTTGTAGACCGTGGGGCCGCACACATACATCGTCACGCGCTCCGGGTCGCGTGGCGTGAATGTCTCTTTCGTGCGCGTGAGCGTGTTGTACAGCGTCAGGGCCATGCCGGTCTCGTCACTGGCTGCTGGAATCGGGATCGGCGCCCGCCGGACCGTAGAGCTGCTCCGGGTCGATGAGCGGATCGGATGCAATCCGCACCGTATCTCCCTCGACGAGATGATAAAAGCAGCTCCGGCGCCCGGTATGGCAGGCAGGACCCGCCTGGTCCACGCGCAGCAGCAGGGCGTCGCCGTCGCAGTCGAGGCGGAGCTCGACGAGCGTCTGGACCTGTCCGGACGACTCGCCCTTGCGCCACAGCCGTCGACGTGAACGCGACCAGTACACCGCACGTCCCGTCGCCAGTGTTTCGTCGAGGGCCTCGGCGTTCATCCAGGCCAGCATCAGCACCTCGCCCGTATCGTGCTGCTGCGCGATGGCCGGTATGAGACCCTCCGCGTCGAAGCGCAGCGCCGCGCGGACCGCGTCCCAGGGCCGCGCGCTGCCGGCCGGGAGGTGCTCGGTGTCTTTCAGCGATTGCATCTGCGCAATGATACCGCGTGCGCCGCGCCGCGACCTACTGTGCGGCGGCCTGGCTGCCGGTCGGCATGGGCCCGACGAGGAAGCGCGGGTCGAGACGCCGGCTGAACAGGTTCATGCGCCAGTCGAGGTGCGGACCGGTCGCGCGTCCGCGGGACCCGACTTCGCCGATCGGGTCGCCCTGTTCGAGATGGTCGCCGACCTTCACGAACAGCTTGCGCATGTGCAGGAAGCATGAAGACAGGCCGTGACCGTGATCGAGGATCACCGTGCCGCCGGAGAAGTACATGTCGGGCTCCGCGACGGTGACGACGCCGCTGGCGGGGGCGCGGACCGTGCTCCCGGCGGGCGCGGCGATGTCCACGCCGTAGTGTGGTCGGCGCGGCTTGCCGTTGTAGACACGCTGGCTGCCGTAGACGCCGGTGATCGGTCCCGTCACGGGCCAGTGGAAGTCCTCGAGGAAGTCGGTGCGCGAGTCGTCGCGGCTGCGGGCCCGCTTCACGACCGCCACGTCGTGCCGGATCTTCGGCCAGGCGGATTTCGGCGGAGTGACCTGCGAGCGCTCGACGCCCTCGATCCGCTGGATGTCGTAGTGGCGGCGCTTGATGTCCAGCGTGCGCTCGACGCGGCTGCCGTCGGGCATCTCCACCACGAGCCGCTCCTGCTTCGGCGCATCGCGGCCGAACCCGATGAGGAACACGCCGCGGGGCGACACCCGCACGGGGTCGCCGTCGAAGAGCACACGCGCGGCAGGATCGGTCCGTCCGAAAACGAGTGCGCCCTGGGTCATCCGGCCCTCGAGCTCGAGTGGCACGGACGATGCCGCGTGCGCCGCCCCGCAGGCGGTGGCCAGGAGCGCCAGGAGGGCCGGCAGGCGCCATGCGCGCGCGATCATCGCGATGTGTTCACGTGCGCTGCGGAGCGAAGGCGATCCGCTGCCCGGGAATCGCGCCGGTGAGCGCGCCGTCGAGCCACACCGGAACGCCCCCGACGAGCGTGGCACTCACGCTGCCCTGCAGCGTGCGGCCATCGAACGGCGACCAGCCGCATTTCGCCAACGCCCGCGCGTTCGACACCTCGGTCGGGGTTTGCGGGTCCGCGAGCACGAGGTCGGCCCAGTAGCCCTCGCGGATGAACCCCCGTTCCGCGACGCCGAAGCGCCGCGCGACGTTGTGGCTGGACTTCTCCACGACCTGCTCGATGGTGAGCTCACGGCGATGCACCAGGTCGAGCAGCGCCGGCAGAAAGTCCTGCACCAGCGGCATCCCCGACGGGGCTTCGAGATACGGGGCGGCCTTCTCGGCCGACGTGTGCGGCGCATGGTCGGTTGCCAGAACGTCGATCCGGTCCTCCCGCAGGGCCGCGAGCAGTGCCTGGCGGTCGTCGGCAGTCTTGATCGCCGGGTTGCACTTGATCAGGTTGCCCAGGTCCGCGTAATCGCTGGCGTCGAACATGAGGTGGTGGATGCAGGCTTCGCAGGTCACGCGCTTGCCCGTGACGGGTCCTCGATCGAACAGCGCGAGCTCGCGCGCAGTCGTCAGGTGCAGCACGTGCAGGTTCGTGCCGTGACGGCGTGCAAGGTCGACGGCGAAGGCGCTCGATTTCCAGCACGCCTCCTCGGTGCGGATCTCGGGGTGGTGCCGCGGCTCCAGCGCGTCGCCGAGCCGCTCGCGGGCCGCCTGCTCGTTGGCGCGGATCGTGGGAGTGTCCTCGCAGTGAGTCACCACCGGGACGGTGGCCGTGCGGAAGATGCGCTCGAGCACGTCGGGATCGTCGACGAGCATGTTCCCGGTCGACGATCCCATGAAGATCTTGATCCCCGGCGTCGTCGCCGGCTCGAGCGCCGCCAGCTCATCGAGGTTGTCGTGCGCCGCCCCCATGTAAAAGGCGTAGTTGGCCGTTGCGCGGCCCGCGGCCCGCCCGTACTTGTCTTCCAGTGCGTCGCGGGACAGCGTAGGTGGCTTTGTGTTCGGCATCTCGAAGAAGCTCGTGACGCCGCCGGCCACGGCCGCCGCCGACTCCGTGGCGATGTCTGCCTTGTGCTCCATCCCCGGCTCGCGGAAATGCACCTGGTCGTCGATCAGACCGGGCAGCAGCCAGCGACCGCGGGCCTCGATCACGCGGTCGGCGCGCGCGCTGCCGAGGTCGCCGCCGATGGCGGCGATGCGGCCGTCGCGCACGAGCACGTCGCCCTCGGCGACGCGGCCCTCGTTGACGATCCGCGCATCGACAATCAGGACGCTGGACATCGGACCTCCCACGGCAAATCGTCCACCATGCCGCCCAGTATACCGGCCGTGGCGCGGGGCCTGCGACAAGCCCCTGCCCGGAAGCCGCGGGGACCGGGATGCCGTGAAACGGGCCGCCGGGCCTCGACACGGGCCCGGGGGACATGGACGATGGGCCCGCGCGGCGCCGTCGCCCCGAGGCAAGGTCGCGTCGTGGGCGAACAAGCCGCAGTGGGGAGGCGGTGTAAGCTACGCTGTCTCGATCGCGGGAATGCGCGGTTTCTGAACCGGCCGCGGACGGACGGCCGGCAATTCCCAGTCCGTCACAATTCACGTGGCACGCGATCCGGCCCGTTCGACGGCGCCGCCGCACTGCGTCGTGGGCGCGGCATTGCCGCGGCGATCGACAAACCGGCGGGTGCCGAGGGTGCCCGTGGCTGCAGGAGTGAGGGCATGTTCAGCAAGAATGACACGATTGCCGGTTTCGACGACGAGCTCGCCCGGGCGATCGAGGACGAGCGCCGTCGACAGGAGGAGCACATCGAGCTGATCGCCTCGGAGAACTACGCCAGTCCGCGCGTGCTCGAGGCCCAGGGCTCCGTCCTGACGAACAAGTACGCCGAGGGCTATCCGGGCAAGCGGTATTACGGCGGCTGCGAGTACGTCGACGTGGCCGAGCGGCTCGCGATCGATCGCGTGTGCAAGCTGTTCGGCGCCGAATACGCCAACGTGCAGCCGCATTCCGGTGCGCAGGCGAACGCGGCCGTCTTCACGGCGCTGTTGCAGCCGGGCGATACGCTGCTGGGCATGAGCCTCGCGCACGGCGGCCATCTCACGCATGGCGCGTCGGTCAACTTCTCCGGCAAGAACTACCATGCCGTGCAGTACGGCATCGACGACGAGACCGGCGAGATCCGTTACGACCAGGTTGCCGAGTTGGCGCGCGAGCACAAGCCGAAGCTCATCATCGCCGGCTTCTCGGCGTATTCGCGCGTGATCGATTGGCAGCGGTTCCGCGACATCGCGGATGAGATCGGCGCCTATTTCATGGTTGACATGGCGCACGTGGCGGGGCTCATCGCGACCGGGTTGTACCCGAATCCCGTGCCGATCGCCGACGTTGTCACGTCGACGACGCACAAGACGCTGCGCGGCCCGCGTGGCGGAGTCATCCTCTCGCGCGATCCCGGCCTTGGCAAGAAGTTCAATTCGAGCGTCTTTCCGGGCATGCAGGGTGGCCCGCTGATGCACGTGATCGCGGCCAAGGCCGTGGCCTTCCAGGAGGCACTGCAGCCCGACTTCAAGGGCTACCAGGAGAAGGTGCTCGCGAATGCCCGCGCGATGGCGGAGGTGTTCAAGGAACGCGGACTGAAGATCGTGTCGGGCGGCACGGACGATCACCTGTTCCTGCTCGACCTGACGCCGAAGGGCGTCACGGGCAAGGACGCTGATGCCGCGCTCGGGCGCGCGCACATCACGGTCAACAAGAACGCGGTCCCGAACGATCCGCAACCACCGTTCGTCACCAGCGGCCTGCGCATCGGTACGCCGGCGGGCACGACGCGCGGCTTCGGCGAGAAGGAATTCAGCGAAATCGCGCACTGGATGTCCGATGTGCTGGAAGACATCAACAACGAGAGCGTGATCTCGGAAGTGCGCGAAAAGGTCCAGGCGCTGTGCGACCGGTTCCCGGTGTACGGAAGCTGACGAGGGCCCTATCGATGACACGCGCGGGCCGCGTCGCGGCCCGCGCGTGTTTGTGTCGACAGGTGGCGGCGGTGGTTGCATCGCCGCGGACAAAACGCGGAACGGGGTTCCGGAATGCCTGACCAGGGGGCAGACCCGTCATGAGGAAATATTCCATTTTCAGCCTGGCGCGCAACGCGCTCAGCCACCACGAGAACTGGTGGCAGGCGTGGCGCAGCCCGGAGCCGAAAAAGCGATACGACGTCGTGATCATCGGTGGCGGCGGTCACGGCCTGTGCACGGCCTACTACCTGGCGAAGGAGCACGGCATCACGAACATCGCCGTGCTCGAGAAAGGCTGGATCGGCGGCGGCAACACCGGTCGCAATACGACGATCATTCGGTCCAATTACCTGTGGACCGCTTCGGCGGGCATCTACGAGAAGGGCCTCAAGCTCTGGGAGGACATCTCCCGCGAGGTCAACTTCAACATGATGCTGAGCCAGCGGGGCGTGCTGAACCTCGGTCACAACCTGCAGGACATGCGCACGATCGAGCGCCGCGTCAACGCGAATCGGCTGAACGGGGTCGACGGCGTTGTCCTGAACCCGAAGCAGGTCAAGAAAATGGTGCCGATCATCGACATCTCCGAGACCAACACGCGGTTCCCGGTACTCGGTGCCTCGTATCAGCCCCGTGGCGGCATTGCACGTCACGATGCGCTTGCCTGGGGTATGGCGCGTGCCTGTGATGACCTGGGGATCGATGTGATCCAGGAGTGCGAGGTCACGGGCATTCGACGCGAGGACAACCGTATCGTCGGCGTCGACACCACGCGTGGCTACATCGAGACCGACCGTGTCGGCGCCGTGACCGCGGGCAACTCCGGCGTGATCGCGTCGATGGTGGACATGCGTCTCCCCATCGAGTCACACCCGCTGCAGGCGCTGGTATCCGAGCCCATCAAGCCCGTCATCGACACGGTGGTGATGTCGGGCGCCGTGCACGTGTACATCAGCCAGTCCGACAAGGGCGAACTGGTGATCGGCGCCGGGATCGACAAGTACAATGGTTATGGCCAGAAGGGTTCGCTCACCGTGATCGAGGAGCAGCTCGCGGCGCTGGTCGAGTTGTACCCGATCGTGAGTCGGCTGCGACTGATGCGGCACTGGGCCGGATGCGTCGATACGTGTCCGGACGCGTCGCCTCTGGTCACCAAGACGCCGATCCAGGGCATGTACTTCAACTGCGGCTGGGGAACCGGCGGCTGGAAGGCAACGCTCGGCTCCGGCTGGTGTTTCGCGCACACCATCGCCAACGACGAGCCGCACGCGCTGAACGAAGCCTTCAGCCTGCAGCGCTTCGAGACGGGCGCGGTCATAGACGAGCACGGCGCCGCCGGTGTGGCTCATTAGGGAGATCGGGAGATGCTCTACATCCAATGCCCCTGGTGCGGATGGCGCGACGAGACCGAGTTCGGCTATGGCGGCGAGGCGCACATCGAACGGCCGAAGGATCCGGATGCGCTGTCGGACGCCGAATGGGCGGACTACCTGTTCATGCGCACGAATCCGCGGGGCCTGCATCGCGAGCGCTGGGTTCATACCGCCGGCTGTCGTCGCTGGTTCAATGCGATCCGCGATACCGAGACCTACGAGTTCAAGGCGTTCTATCGCATGGGCGAGGAACCGCCGGGGGGTGAGAAGTGAGCCAGTCGCACCGACTGAAAGCCGGTGGCCGGATCGACCGGGAGCAGGCGCTGACGTTCACCTTCAACGGTCGGACTCTGCAAGGCTACGCGGGCGATTCGCTGGCATCGGCACTACTCGCGAACGGCATTTCACTGGTCGGGCGCAGCTTCAAGCTGCACCGGCCACGCGGTATCGTGGGCGCCGGCGCGGAAGACCCGAGCTCGCTGGTGCAGGTCGGTCGCGGTGCCGCATCCATCCCCAATCTGCGGGCCACGCAGACCGACCTCTACCAGGGCCTGGATGCAAGCAGCGTGAACTGCTGGCCGAGCGTCTCGTTCGACGTGTCGTCGGTCAATGGACTGTTCGCATCGCTGCTGCCGGCCGGCTTCTACTACAAGACGTTCATGTGGCCGAAGTCATTCTGGCACCGCGTCTACGAGCCACGCATCCGCAAGGCGGCCGGTTTCGGCAAGGCACCGACCGAGCCGGACCCGGATCGCTATGACCGAAAGAACCAGCACTGTGATGTGCTCGTCGTCGGGGGTGGCCCGGCCGGTGTCGCAGCGGCGCTGGAGGCCGGGCGTCGCGGCGCACGCGTGATCCTGTGCGACGAGCAGTCGACCTTCGGCGGCAGCCTGCTCGGCAGCCGCGAATTTCTCGACGGCAAGCCGGGCATGGACTGGATCGACGCGGCGCTCGCGGAGCTGCAGGGCATGCCGGAGGCCACCCTGCTCCCACGCACGACCGCCTTCGGACACTATCATCACGGGTTCGTGTCGCTGCTCGAACGCGTGACCGACCACCTGGGGCCGACGTCGCCGGACGCGCGTCCGCGCCAGCGCCAGTGGCGGATCCGCGCGCGCCAGGTTGTCCTCGCGACGGGTGCGCTGGAGCGCCCGCTGGTGTTCTGCAACAACGATCGGCCGGGCATCATGACGGCCTCGGCCGTATCCACCTACATCAACCGTTATGCGGTGACGCCGGGCCGCTCGGCCGTCGTGTTCACCAACAATGACAGCGCCTACCAGACGGCACTCGACCTTGATGACCATGGCGTCAAGGTCGAGGCGGTCGTGGACCTGCGCCCGGAGCCCGAAGGGGTCCTGGTCGATCGGGTCCGCAAGGAACGGATCCGTATCCTCGCGGGCCACGCCGTGGTCGATACCGAGGGCGGGCGGCGCGTGCGCGGCGTGAAGGTGATGAAGCTGAATACTCGCGGAGACGGCGTCTACGGCGACGTCGAGCGCCTGGACTGCGACCTGCTGTGCAGTTCCGGGGGCTGGAATCCGGTGATCCACCTGCACTCGCATCCAGGTGGCCGGATGCGGTACGAGCACGCCATCGCCGCCTTCGTGCCGGATCAGGCGGTCCCCAATACGCACAATGCCGGCGCGTGCAACGGGAACTTCGCGCTCGGTGGCTGCATCACGGAGGGCCTCTCGGCCGGCGCCACCGCGGCTGCCGCGGCCGGCTTCGGCACCGAGGACATCGACGGCGAGGCGCCGGCGACGGGACGGCGCAAGGAGCAGCCGATCCGACCGATGTGGCGCGTACCCGCGCGCAAGCCGCTCAGCCGCGCACCGAAGCAGTTCGTCGACGTGCAGAACGATCAGACGTCGGCCGACATCTACCTGGCCGTACGCGAGAACTACCGCTCGATCGAGCACATCAAGCGCTACACGGCCATGGGATTCGGTACGGACCAGGGAAAGCTCGGCAACATCAACGGCGCCGGCATCGCGGCGGATGCGCTCGGCGAGGACATCGCCCGGGTGGGCACCACGACGTTCCGACCCGCTTACACGCCCGTGACCATGGGGGCTCTGGCCGGCCGGGACTTCGGGCCCGAGCGGTTCCACCCGGTGCGCAAGACGGCAATGCACGCATGGCACGTTGCGCACGGAGCGCTGTTCGAGAATGTCGGCGACTGGAAGCGACCGTGGTATTACCCTGGCCCGGGCGAATCGATGCGCGAGGCGCTGGACCGCGAGTCGCACGCGACGCGTCACGCGGTGGGTGTGCTGGATGCCTCGACGCTCGGCAAGATCGACGTGCGCGGTCCAGATGCGGCGGAGTTCCTCAACCGGGTCTACACGAACGGCTGGAAGAACATGGATGTCGGCAAGTGCAAGTACGGCATCATGCTGGGCGAGGATGGCATGGTCATGGACGACGGCGTCTCCGCCCGGATCGCCGAGGACCACTTCCACATGACCACGACCACCGGCGGCGCGGCGCGTGTGCTGGGCTGGCTCGAGGAGTGGCTGCAGACGGAATGGCCGGAGCTCCAGGTCTATCTCACATCGACGACGGACCAGTGGGCCGCGATCTCGCTCGCCGGTCCGCGCAGTCGTGATGTCGTGGCGAAGGTCGTCGACGGCATCGATCTCTCGAGCGAGGCCTTTCCGTTCATGACATGGCGCAACGGCACCGCCGCGGGTGTGCCCGCGCGCGTCTTCCGGATCAGCTTCAGCGGCGAGCTGGGCTTCGAGATCAACGTGCCGGCAAACTGCGGTCAGTACGTGTGGGACGCCGTGTGGGAGGCAGGACAGGAATACGGCATTACGCCGTACGGTACCGAGACCATGCACATCCTGCGTGCCGAGAAGGGCTTCATCATCGCGGGCCAGGATACCGATGGGTCCGTGAACCCGATGGACCTCGGCATGCACGGTCTGCTGTCGAGTCGGAAGGACTTCCTCGGCAAGCGGTCACTCGGGCGAGCGGACGCGATGCGCGAGGATCGGGAACAGTTCGTGGGGCTCGTGACGGTCGACGATCCCACCACGATCATTCCCGAGGGCGCGCAGCTGGTAGCAGACGAGAAGGCAAACGAGGCGCCGAAGCCTGTGCCTCTCGATGGCTACGTAACGTCAAGCTACTTCTCCGCTACGCTCGGGTACTCGATCGCGCTGGCCATGGTCCGGCGTGGACGGGAGCGGATGGAAGAGATCGTGTACGCGCCGCGGGCCGACGGCAAGGTCATCAAGTGCCGGATCACGAATCCCGTGTTCCTCGACCCGAAGGGAGAGCGCCAGAATGTCTGATGCCATTCGCCGGGAATCGCCGCTGGTCGAGCGCATCACGCCGGAGCGCAAGGCGGCATCGCCGGACGATGCGGGCGTGACTCTGCGGGAGCGGCCCTTTCTCGGCTACGTAAACCTGCGTGGCAATCCCGGGGAGTCCGGGTTCCTGGAGGCGGTCAAGGGGGTTGCCGGGGTCGATCTTCCCCGCGAGCCGAATACGATCGCCAACGGCACGGACTGCACGGCCATCTGGCTCGGGCCGGACGAGTGGTACCTCGTGACGGCACCCGGAAACGAGCGGAAGACCATCGAAGCCCTCGGAGAGGTGCTCGCCGGCCGGCATTTCGCCGTCAACGACGTCACGAGCAACTACACGACGATCGAGCTCTCGGGTGCGCACGCGCGCGACGTGCTCGAAAAGGGTTGTACGCTCGACCTTCACCCGCAAGCCTTCAGGGAGGGGCAGTGCGCACAGACACTCCTCGCGCACGCGGGCATGCTCATTCGCCCGCTCGGCGACGGCTTCGAGCTGGTCGTGCGTCGCAGCTTCGCGGATTACGTGTTCGTATGGATGGAGGACGCGGCCGCCGAGTACGGCATGGCGGTCACCGACTGAGCACCGGACGACGAAACACGGAGCGGGAGCTTGCACGTTCCCGTTGCGCCGGCCGCCGCCCGGGCGGCGGCCGGTGCAAACAGGACGCGATGAAACAGTCACGCACAAAACTAGGATCGGAGTCAGACCCATGGCCAGTGACCAGCACCAGAATCCGAAGAGTGACATCGAGATCGCGCGCGCCGCGACGCTGAAGAACATCACGGAGATCGCGGACAAGCTCGGCATACCGGGCCAGGGGCTCCTGCCGTACGGGCACGTGAAGGCGAAGGTGGACCCGGACTACGCGGAGGGCCTCAAGGACAAGCCCGATGGCAAGCTGATTCTTGTTGCCGGCATCACTCCCACGCCGGCGGGCGAGGGCAAGACGACCACGAGCGTCGGCCTGGGCGATGCCTTGAACCACATCGGCCGCAAGGCTGCGATCTGCCTGCGCGAGCCCTCCCTGGGGCCGTGTTTCGGCGTGAAGGGCGGTGCCGCCGGCGGCGGCTATGCGCAGGTCGTGCCGATGGAGGACATCAATCTGCACTTCACGGGTGATTTCCACGCGATCACCTCCGCGCACAATCTCCTGTCGGCGATGATCGACAATCACATCCACTGGGGCAACGAGCTCGGCATCGATGCGCGCCGCATCACGTGGAAGCGGGTCGTCGACATGAACGACCGCGCCCTGCGTTCCATCGTCAACAGCCTGGGTGGCGTGGGCAACGGGTTCCCGCGCGAGGACGGGTTCGACATTACCGTGGCCTCCGAGGTCATGGCGATCTTCTGCCTCGCCCAGGATCTCGAGGATCTCCAGCAGCGACTGGGCAGCATCATCGTGGCCTACACGCGGGATCGTCAGCCGATCCGGGCGCGTGACCTGCAGGCCGAGGGCGCAATGACCGTCCTGCTCAAGAACGCGCTCGGCCCCAACCTCGTGCAGACGCTCGAGGGCACACCGGCCTTCGTGCATGGTGGCCCGTTCGCGAACATCGCACACGGCTGCAACAGCGTCGCTGCCACGCGCACGGCGCTCAAGCTGGCCGACTACGTGGTGACCGAGGCGGGTTTCGGCGCCGACCTCGGCGCCGAGAAGTTCTTCGACATCAAGTGCCGCAAGTCGGGGCTCAGGCCCGATGCCTGCGTGATCGTGGCGACCATCCGTGCGGTCAAGATGCACGGTGGCGTCGCAAAGGACGATCTCAAGAAGGAGAACCTCGAGGCGGTGAAGCAGGGTGCCGAGAACGTGATTCGGCACGTGCGCAACGTCAAGAAGTTCGGCGTGCCCCCGGTAGTCGCGCTGAACAAGTTCAGCTTCGATACCGAGGCCGAGGTGGAGGCCCTGCGCGAGCGCATCGCGGAAGAGGGCGTGGAGCTGGTCCTGTCCGACCACTGGGCCAACGGTGGCGCAGGAGCGGCGGAACTGGCCGAGACGGTCGTGCGGACGATCGAGGACCAGCCCGCGGAGTTCACGTTCCTGTACCAGGACGACCTGCCGCTGTGGGACAAGGTGCGCACGATCGCCACCGAGCTCTACGGGGCCAGCGACATCGCGGCGGATGACAAGGTGCGCAACCAGTTCCAGCAGCTCGAGGACGGCGGCTACGGACACTACCCGGTGTGCATTGCGAAAACGCCACTGTCGTTCTCGACGGACCCGTCCAGGAAGGGGGCACCCAGCGGGCACACGGTTACGGTTCGCGAGGTGCGGCTCTCGGCCGGTGCCGAGTTCCTGGTCATCGTCTGTGGTGACGTGATGACGATGCCCGGCCTGCCCAAGGTTCCCGCGGCCGCGCACATCCGCATCGGCGACGACGGCCACGTGCAGGGGCTCTTCTGAGCCGGCGCGGGCGATCCGACAGGGTGAAGGGGCGCCTTCGGGCGCCCTTTCTTCGTCCGGGGACCGAGGAGGACGGCGGCGCGGCGCCGGTCGCGACCATGCCGGATCAGGCCGAATGGTCCCGGCGAGCATTCAGCCCCGGTGGATTGCGGGTCCCACGCGGGCAAATGCACTGAGGCCGAGCCATTCCTCGAAATGCTCCCGCAGCATCGCCGGACCCTGGAGCTCGACGTGGCCGGTGTCGCACGCGGCTGCAAGGCGGCAATCGCCGAGCCAGATCGAGGTCAGCGTCCGCAGGTCCGTCACGACCGCGAGGTCCGCCTCGAATCCCGGATCGACGGCACACAGATCCACCTTGCCTCCGTCGCTGATCATCCACCAGAAACGGCGGCTGCGCGGCCCGTCCAGGAATCGGAACGCCACGACCACGCGGGACTGGGGGAAACGCGCAGGTTGCGCGTTGCGCCGGATGTCCCACATCAGTACGGCGGCATCGAGGTCTTCGGTCTCCAGCCTGCTCCGCACCCAGCGCGCGCCCCAGACGCCGATCTGCTCGAGGATCGGGCCCAGCTCGGCTCCGGCCTCCGTGAGGTGGTATTCGGGGCCACGGTGTGCGCCGCTCGTCCGGCGCTCGATCACGCCCTGGTCCACGAGTCGGCGGAGACGGCGTGACAAGAGGGCACGGGACATGAGCGGCACGCCGCGGTGGATGTCGTTGAAGCGACTGCTCCCGAAGAGGAGCTCGCGCAGGATGAGCGGGGTCCAACGCTCCGCGAGGATCTCGGAGGCCTTCGCCACCGGACAGAACTGACCGTAGCCCTTCATGCTACGGAGACTAGTCGGCGTTGGCCCGTGCGGCCAGTTCATGCTCGGCACCGGGCTCGAACGGTGCTGCCCGGGGAAATGCATCGGACGTGGGCAATGCCTGCATGGTTCAACGCGCGCCATCCGGCCCGAGCGCCGGGGTGTCCGGCATGGACCGGACGTGGCTCAATGGCTGAATGCGCGGCGCACCCGCCCGGCCAGGTATACCGAACCGGTGGCGACCACCAGGGTCTCGCCCGGCGCGTCGCGCGCCGTGTGCGCCAGCGCAACGTCGGGATCGGGGACGGTCTCGACGGCAAGCCCGGGCGCCAGCGCCCGGATGGCCGCGGCGAGATCGTCCGCGGCCAGCGAGTAGTCGGGGTCGGCACGGGTCACGGTCGCCGCATCCGCTCGTTCCAGCAGCGGGGCCAGGACATCGGCGACGGGCTTGGATGCGGAAACCGAAAGCAGCAGGTGGATGCGCCGTGCCCCGGTCGCGTCCAGCACGTCCCGCAGGGCGTGCGCAGACGCTGCAGTGTGTGCCCCGTCGACGAGGACCCAGGGCAGGATGGACACGATCTCGGCCCGGCCTGGCAGTGGCCGGTCCGCGAGCACGCGCGCGGCTCGCTGAAGACCTGCCGCCGGGGCAATTCCGAGCTGGGCCACGGTGGCCAGCGCGAGGGCCGCGTTCGCGCCCGCGACATGCCCCGGGGTGGCCAGCGGCGTGCGCACGGACCAGCCGGCACCGGAAACGGTGACGGGACCGGCGCCATCCCGGTGCCAGTGTACTGCGCCGGTCAGGCCGATCCGGGTCGGTCGCGCCATGCGCCGGACTCGCACGCGGTCGCTGCCGGTGGCTCGCAGGGCGGCGTCGATCTCCGCCTCGACACCCCGATCGAGCTCGGGCGCCACCAGCGGGATACCGGCTTTCACGATGCCGAGTTTTTCGCGGGCAATGGCCTCGAGGGTGTGACCGAGACGCTCGGTGTGCTCGAGCTCGACGCTCGTCAGCACGGCGATATGCGGGTGGACCACGTTCGTCGCGTCCGCGCGTCCGCCGACACCCGCCTCGATGATGGCCCAGTCCGCGTTCGCACGCGCGGCCAGGACGAAGCCGGCAACCGTGAGCGCCTCGAAGAAGCCCGGCCGGATGCCGCTGGTGCGCGCGGCCGCGCGTACGGCCCGCAGGGCCTCGAGCGCGGCGTCCGCGGGCGCCTCGGCGCCGTCCAGCCGGAAGCGCTCCGTCCAGCGTTCGAGGTGGGGTGACGTGTAGGTGAACGTCCGCTGGCCCAGGCGTTCCAGCACGGCCTCGACATACAGCGCGGTCGAGCCCTTGCCCTTGGAACCGGCAAGGTGGATGGCCCGCAGCCGTCGCTGCGGGTGGTCCAGTTCCGCGAGCAGCCCGCGCATGGCGGCCAATGGGTCGTCACCCCGCGCCGCGTGCGCGGTGGCCGCGCGCGGCAGGGTCGCGAGCCACTCCCAGCCGGCCGCGAGGGCGTCGCCCGCCGTGACCGGATCCGTCACGCTGGCGCGCTCAGCCTTGCGGGACTTCGACGCCGCGCTGCAGGCAGGTCGCCTCGACCGTGTTGTTGAGCAGGCAGGCGATCGTCATCGGGCCCACGCCGCCGGGCACGGGCGTGATCGCGCCGGCGACGAGCTCGGCCGAGGCGAAGTCGACATCGCCGACGAGCTTCGTCTTGCCGTCTTCCTTCTCGATGCGGTTGATGCCAACGTCGATGACCGTCGCCCCCGGCTTGAGCCAGTCGCCCCGGATCATCTCGCGCTTGCCGACGGCCGCGACCACGATATCGGCCCGCTTGACCTCCGCGGGCAGGTCCTGCGTGCGGGAATGGGCGAGCTCCACCGTGCAGTTCTCGCGCAGCAGGAGTGCGGCCATCGGCTTGCCGACGATGTTCGAGCGGCCGACGATCACCGCGTGCTTGCCGGACAGGTCCCCGAGCCGATCCTTGAGCAGCATCTTGCAGCCCAGCGGCGTGCAGGGCACGAGCCCCGGCAGCCCGGTCCACAGCCGACCGACGTTCACGGTGTGAAAGCCGTCGACGTCCTTGTCGGGGTCGATGGCGGCGAGGACCTTCTCCGCGTTGATCTGCTTCGGCAGCGGTAGTTGCACGAGGATGCCGTTGACGGCCGGGTCGTCGTTCAGCTTCTGCACCAGGTCGAGCAGGTCCCGCTCCGAGGTCGATGCATCGAGCTTGTGCTCGAACGACTCCATGCCGGCCTCGCGGGTCTGCTTGCCCTTGTTGCGCACGTAGACCTCGCTCGCGGGATTCTCGCCGACCAGCACCACCGCGAGCCCGGGGACGATGTCGTGGCGAGCCCTGAGTGCCCCGACCTGTTTCGCGACTCGCTCGCGCAGCCCGGCCGCGAACGCCTTGCCGTCGATGATCTCCGCCATGGATCGTTCCCCTTTGCGCTGGCTGGTCGCGGGTGACCCGAACGGCCGTGCCCCCGCGGTGGAAAGCATAACCCGATCATCCTACGGCAACGGACGCGGCGCGCTTGCCCGCGCGCGACGGCTTCGTTGCCTGTCACGACGACCGCCCTCGCCCCGCGCGAATGCCGCCCGTACGCCCTGGCGATCGCGTACAATCCCGCCGCCCGGCCCGGACGCCGGGGACCCGGCATTCACGGATTCGCCGTGCTCGAATACCTGGACCAGAAGCTGCCGCGCATCGGTGCGGGCATCCGCGACGCCGTGGCAGAGGGATACGATCGCCGGCGCCTGCGCACGGACGTGCTGGCGGGTGTTACCGTCGGGATCGTGGCGCTGCCGCTCGCGATGGCGCTGGCGATCGCGTCCGGCGTGCCGCCGCAGCACGGACTCTACACGGTCATCGTCGCCGGCATTGCGGTGGCCCTGCTCGGCGGGTCGCGAGTCAACGTGTCCGGACCGACGGCCGCGTTCGTCGTCATCCTGCTGCCGGTGACGCACCAGTTCGGGATCGGCGGGCTGCTCGTGGCCACCGTGATGTCGGGCCTCATCCTCCTCGCCATGGGGCTCGGTCGGCTCGGGCGCTTCATCGAGTTCGTGCCGTACCCGATTACGATCGGGTTCACCTCCGGTATCGGTGTGGTGATCGCGACGATCCAGCTGCGGGATTTCCTGGGCCTGCCGCTCGAAAGCCTGCGGGGCGACTACCTGGCCAAGCTGGGCGCGATTGCCGGTGCGCTGCCCGGCCTGCACCCCGCTGCGCTGGCGGTCGGCGCGGTCACCCTGGCGGTCCTGATCGCGTGGCCGTACACACGCATCAACGTGCCACGCCATCTCGTCGCGCTGGTCATCGGCTCGCTCGTGGCCTGGGCCGGGGGGCTCGTCCCCGGATTCCACGTGGCGACGATTGCCTCGGAGTTCCAGTGGACGCTGGACGGCGTCTCCGGCACCGGAATCCCCCCGGCGGCACCGCACTTCGCCTGGCCCTGGCAACTGGCGGGGCCCGACGGCGCGCCCGCCGGGCTGTCGTTCGAGCTGGTGCGCGCGCTGGCGGGGCCCGCGTTTGCCATCGCGATGCTGGGCGCGATCGAGTCTCTCCTGTGTGCCGTCGTCGCCGATGGCATGGCCGGCACGCGCCATGATCCCAACGCGGAGCTCGTGGGCCTGGGCATCGGCAACGTGCTCGCGCCGTTCTTCGGCGGCATACCGGCAACTGCCGCGATCGCACGCACGGCCACGGGCATCCGGGCGGGCGCGCGCTCGCCCGTCGCGGCGCTGGTCCATGCGCTCGTGGTCCTGGCCGCGGTGATCAGCCTGGCGCCATTGCTGGGGCGCATTCCGCTGGCCGCGCTCGCGGCCCTGCTGCTCGTCGTCGCCTGGAACATGAGCGAGGCCCGGCACTTCGTGCGCATCCTGCGCGTGGCCCCGGTCGGAGACCGGGTGGTGCTGGTCACGGTGTTCCTGCTGACCGTGCTGTTCGACATGGTGCTCGCCGTGGCGGTCGGGATGGTGCTGGCAGCGCTCCTCTTCATCAAGCGCACGATCGATCTCACCGAGACGCGGCTGCGGGTACCTCCCGCACACGAGCATGCCGGCGAAGTGCCGGCGCGTGTCGCCGTGTACGACATCAACGGGCCACTGTTCTTCGGCGCGGCGCACAAGGCGCTGAAGATCCTGCACGAAGTGGATCCCGGCGTGGGCGTGGTGATTCTCGACATGCGCGATGTCTCGATGGTCGACATGACGGCCATCGTCGCCCTCGAGTCGATCGCAACGAACCTCGATCGGGCGGGCATCGGCCTGATCCTGAACGAGCTCGAGCCCCGGCTCGTGCTGAAACTGCGTCGGGCGGGCGTTCGCAGGCGGAGCGGCCGGGTGGAGTTCGGACGCTCCTTCGCCGACAGCCTGGCACGCGCGCGCCGCATGGCGAACGGCCCCCCGACCGAACCGGGCCCGGCCTGATCGCCGTGGGCCCGTTGCGCCGGGCGCCCGGTCACACTACGGTTGCGGTCCTACCCGGCCGGAGTTGACCCGATGGAAGGCGGCAGCCACGCCCATGCACCGGATCCCCGCAATGCATCGATCCGGATTCACGTGAACGGCAGGCTCCTGCCGCGTGCCGAGGCCACGGTATCCGTGTTCGACTCCGGCTTTCTGCTCGGGGATGGCGTCTGGGAAGGCATTCGGCTGCACAACGGCCAGCTGGTGTTCCTGGAGGAGCATCTCGATCGACTCTATGAAGGCGCAAGGGCCATTGATCTCGATATCGGCCTCAGCCGGGCCGAACTCACCGACGCGATCATCGATACCTGCAGCGCGAACGAAATGCACACCGGCGTACACATCCGCCTCGTCGTCTCGCGCGGCGAGAAATCGACCCCGTACCAGAGCCCGGCGGCGAACGTGGGCGGGCCGACGATCGTGATCATCCCCGAGTGGAAGGAGCCCGATCCGGATGTGCTCGGGCGGGGCATGTCGCTGTTCACGGTCCACGTGCGCCGCGGTGCGCCCGACGTCCAGGATCCGATGTGGAACTCGCTGTCGAAGCTCAACTGCATCAGCGCGTGCATCCAGGCGCAGAAGGCCGGCGCGGACGAGGCCCTGATGCTGGATCCGCACGGATTCGTGTCGACCTGCAACTCGACCCACTTCTTCATCGTCCGGCGCGGTGAACTGTGGACGTCGACCGGCCGCTACTGCCTGCACGGCATTACCCGCGCCAAGGTCATCGAACTGGCCCGCGCGTTCGACTACCCGGCGCGCGAAAGGGATTTCTCGCTGACGGAGGTCTACGGCGCCGACGAGGCCTTTGTCACGGGTACCTTTGCCGGGCTGATCCCCGTGCGCAGCGTCGACGGCCGCACAGTCGGGGAGGGCCGGCGAGGGCGAGTCACCGAGCACCTGCAGCGCATCTACGCCGACCACGTTGCGGCGCTCTACCCGGACCGGGCGACGGCGTGAACCACCCGGTGCGCATCGCCATGTGGTCGGGACCGCGCAATATCTCGACGGCCATGCTGCGCTCGTTCGGCAACCGCGGCGACTGCTGCGTGACCGACGAACCGCTGTACGCGTATTACCTGCAGACGTCCGGCGCCCCCCACCCCATGCGCGAAGCGGTGATCGCGTCCCAGCCGACCGACTGGCATGAGGTGGTGGCCTGGCTCACGGGGCCGGTGCCCGGCGGCAAGGCCGTCTGGTACCAGAAGCACATGACCCACCACCTGCTCGACGAAGTCGGGCGGGAGTGGATGGATCGCGTCGCGAACTGCTTCCTGATCCGGGATCCGCGCGCCGTACTGGCGTCCTATGCGCGCAAGCGCGACCGGGTGGAGGTCGCCGACGTCGGCATTCTCCAGCAGGCCGCGATCTTCGACGAGGTCGTCGCGCGGGGCGATGGCGAGATCCCGCCGGTGATCGATGCCGCCCACGTGCTGCGCGATCCGCGGGGCACGCTCGCCCGCCTGTGTGCGGCTGTCGGCATCCCGTTCGACGCGGCGATGCTGTCCTGGCCACCGGGTCGCCGCGAGACGGACGGCGTGTGGGCCGAACACTGGTACCAGGCGGTCGAACAGTCGACCGGTTTCCAGACGTACCGGCCCCCGTCGGACGCGTTGCCGACGAATCTGGAGAAGCTCGCCGACCGCCTGCGCCCGGCCTACGAGCGCCTTGCCGGGCACGCGCTGGCGTCGGACCCCGCGGGCTGAGGGCGGCGCGAGCCACCGGCGTCAGCCACCGAGCGCGACGAACGTGCCGTTGAACGTTGCGACGGTGCGTCCGCCACTCGTCACCTCCGCGCGCAGGGCGATCCGGCCGCGGCCGCGGCGCTCGAGCGCACGATCCAGGCGGCGCCACGCGTCACCGGGCGGCGCGGCGCAGAATGCGCGCATCTCGTCTTCCGCAGGCTCGAGGTACTGCACCTGCTGTTCCGCCACCACGATCGCCGGCGCCGGAGTGCGGCCCATCACGTGCGCATGCGCAACCGACCACGCCGCGGCGAGCGCGAGCGCGGAGATGCTGCCACCGAAGCCGCTGCCCTGGTGGTTGCGGTTCGGTTCGAGCGGGGCACAGAGCTCGATGCCGGTGCCGTCGGCGCGTACCACACGCACGCCCATGGCCGCGGTGAGCGGAATCTGGGCATGCAGGTACGCTTCCAGCGCGGACGGATCGAGGTGGTTCATGGAGGCCCTCTCCCCGGGTGGCGGGCGGTGCGACCCCGCCATTGTAGGGAGCGCCGACCGGGGCCGCGAGGGAGCGGCACGGGGGGCGGCGGGCCCCGGGTTCGATGGCCGCCACCTCGCGCCGTACAGGGGGCACGGCGGTCCGAACGGACCCGGCTGGCGTCGGACCCGGCCCGCGACTATCCTCGGGGGCAGGAACTCACTGATCGGAAACGCCTTTGCGTCTGCTGCGAATCCTGCGGCTCGACGACTCCGACGAACAGGTCTACTTTCCCGTCGCGGCCGCCGGCGAGCTGGCCGTTCCCGGCACGTTCATGTTCACGTTCGGGGACGCCGATCCGGCACGCCTGGCCGGGACGGACGCGGAGGCCTTTCGGCGCGGATTCCTCGGGCTGGACAGCCTGGGCTGGGGCACGCTCGTCACCGTCGGCGAGGCTGGCGAGTCCGAGCGACAGTACGTGCTCGACCGCCTCGCTCACGTCTTCGTCGAACGTTTCGGTGCCCCCGATACGGCCACGGCCCGGGATCAGGCGAACGAGGAGCTCGCGTTTCTCGAGCGCCTCTGCCGGCGACCGGTGAACACCATCCTTTCGCTCGAGCGCAGCGTCGCGGACGACGAAGTGTCCGAGCAGTACCGCACGCACCGGCAGCGCGCTGAATGGGATGGCGGGCATTCGGTTTTCCACATGCAACCGGAAGGCCCCGACGACCGGGAATGAACCTGCGTCGGGCCCCGGAGGAGGGCAAGCCCGTGGCGACGAGAACCGGCCGTGGCCGGCCCCTGGAGCAATGGCCCGTGCGCGTGCTGATGCGCCGCGCGGAGGTCGAGCGCAAGGGCTGGACCTTTCCGCGCTGGGAAGTCCTGGCCGTGCTGCCCGACGCCGAGCCGCCGGACGCGCTGCAACGGCGCGGGGTGCACGAAAGCATGGATGGCGTTGATTACGAGTGGACGGGGCTGGAAGTCCGCCTGTATCGCGATGCCGCCGAGAGTTACTGGTACAACCTGGTCGGACGCGAGCCGTCGTTGTTCGTGATCTGCCGGCCGGGTGAGGATATCGACCTCGAGCCGTTCGCGGTGACGGCCAACTACGACGAGGCCGGTGCCCACATGGAAACGGACGACGCCGTTTTCTCCGCGCCGCTTGCCGGGGACCTCGGGCCGCGGCTGGAGGAATTCGTCATGGCGCACTATCGGCCCGAGCCGCCGCGCAGGCGCCGGCGGCGCAACTGGGTCGCCGAGGACGGCGACGATGAGGCACGACCACCGGGCGAAGCGAACGGAGGCCACCGTGGGCGAGGATGAGACCTTTGTCCGGCGCTGGTCGCGCCGCAAGCATGCGTCCGCGGAGGACGCCGACGCGGCGGCCGATGCGGGCGCGCTGGCTCCCGGCGCGGATGGCGCCGCGGCCGCGTCGCCCGGGGCGGACGTGCCGGAGGACGCCGGGAGCGCGCCGACCGATGCGGACGTGCCGCCCGTGGAGTCGCTGCACCGCGAGAGCGACTACAGCGGTTTCCTGTCGCCGAAGGTATCGGAGTCGTTGCGCCGTGCCGCCTTGCGCAAGCTGTTCAGCATGCCCGAGTTCAACGTCCGGGACGGCCTGGACGATTACGACGACGACTACACCAGCTTCACCGCGCTGGGCAACACGATCACGGCCGACATGAGACACCGGGCGGAGCGCGAGGCGGCGGGCCGCCCGCGGGAGGAGGCCGAGCAGGTGGCGACGGCGCAGTCCGCGGACGAGGGCTCGTCGTCGGCCCCGGAGAGCCGCGACGATACGCGAGCGACCGAGTCGGAGCGGGAGGACCCCGATGCGGGAAACGACGTGCCGGATGCGCCCGCACAATTCACCAGGGATGAGGACGAGCGCGATGACGATCACTGACACCGCGGGCCCGCTGCCGTCGGCCACGGCCAACGGGCAAGCGCGCCAGGCGGCCCTCGCGGACCTGCCGGCCCCGCTCGAGGGCAACGGAACCGTGGAATACGCCTCGCATGGCCGGCTGCTCGTCATCGGGGCGGAGAAGCCGGCACTCGACGCTGCCGAGAGGCTTTCCGGGCAACTGGAAGTCTACGTATTGCTCACCGATGACGCCGGTCCCGGGATCGGCCATCCGGATACGGGTCGGCTCGGGAGTCGTGTCCGCCGTGCCCGTCGACTCGGCGTCGCAGGCCACCTCGGCGCGTTCCGGGTGATCGTCTCCGACGGTGGCGCGGAGAGGGACCTGGCGGCGCACCTGGGACTCGGCGTCGACGCATGCTTCGACCTCGTGCTGGATCTGGACGACCCGCCCGCGATCGTGTGTGAAAAGCGCCCGCCGGGGTATTACGCGGGCGCCGTGGCGGGTGAGCTGGCGCATGCGCTGGTCGAGTTGCCGGAGCTCGTGGGCGAGTTCGAGAAGCCGCGGTACTTCCAGTACGACGCGGAGATCTGTGTGCACGGCAACCGGGGCCAGCGGGGCTGCACGCGCTGCCTGGACGCCTGCGCGACCGAGGCGATCCGGTCCGTCGGCGAGACGATCGAGGTCGATCCGTACCTTTGCCAGGGATGTGGCAGCTGCGCCACGGTCTGCCCGACCGGCGCGATCGCCTACGCGTGGCCGCCGGCCGAGCGTCTCCTCGACGCGGTGCGTGGCCTGCTGCGTCGCTATGCCGAGGCGGGTGGGCAGCATCCCACCGTGCTGTTTCACGATGCCGGCGCCGGCGCGGATGCGCTCGAGGAGTGGGCCGGCGACCTGCCCGAGTCGGTCCTGCCGGTGCCGGTGGAGGACGTCGGTGGCGTGGGCCCCGATACCTGGCTGGCGACCCTGGCGTACGGGGCCGGGCGCGTGCTCCTGGTGGTGCCCGCGGACGTACCGCCCTCGGAGCGCGCGGCGACGTTGTGCCAGGTTCGTGACGTCAACGCGATCCTGCTCGGTCTCGGCCATTCGGCCGAGCGGGTCGCCACGCTCGACCCGGACGGTGACGTGCGGGCGCTGGCCGAGGTTCCGGACGCGCTCGTCGCCGAAGCGGCCACCTTCGCCGGCCTCGGCGGCAAACGGGCGGTGATGCACCAGGCGATCGAGCACCTTCATGCCCAGGCGGGTGCACCGGAGGCGGTCGCGCCACTCGATGAGGGTGCCCCATTCGGCGCAATCTCGGTCGATCCCGATGCCTGCACGCTGTGCATGGCGTGCGTATCCGTATGCCCGCCGCAGGCCGTGCTCGGGGGGCAGGATCAGCCGCGGCTTCTCTTTCGCGAGGATCGCTGCGTGCAGTGCGGCCTGTGCGAAGCCACCTGTCCCGAGGACGCCATCCGGCTCGTGCCGCAGATGGACTTCGCGGCGCATGCAGTACCGGTTGAGCGCCTGCTGCATGCCGAAGAAATGCACCACTGTCCGGACTGCGGCAAGGCGTTCGCGACGCGCAAGATCATCGCGCGCATGGAAGAGCGTCTCGCCGGGCACTGGATGTTCCGGGACGAGCAGGCCCGGCGCCGTCTCTACCTCTGCGAGGACTGTCGCATTCGCGCCGTGCTCAGCGACGAGGGCAGCGTCGACCCGTACCGTCACTGACGCCGCCGCCGCACGTGGGCCGAGTGCGTACCTCTGTCGGACGCGCATCCTCGATTTTGTGATTTGCTGTTTTCTTGCGTCAATTTTCCTGATTTTCTGAATTCGACGTCAGGATGCGCGCGAAAACGCGTAAATGAACATCAGGTGAGATCTCCAAAATACCCCGTGTATCAATGGCTTGTGTCCCCGCAATCGGTTGCGGGCATCCGAATTGGGGTCTATACATTGAACCAGTCGCGCGTTTTCGCGCGCATCCCGAGAGATCTCGATGGAGGCTGCAACGGACCTGCAGGGCGCGAGTGCGACGCTGGCGCCGGGAGAGATTGGCGAGGCCGATGCGCTGCGCGCGCAGACGTGGGCATTGCTGGCATCCCTCCTTCGACAGCCCCCTGCAGCGGCCATGCTCGATGGGATCGCGACGTCGGAGCCGGGTGCCGACGATGACGAGCGACCGCTGGCCAGCGCCTGGCGCGATCTGCGTGACGCCGCCGCCGCTGCAGACGCGGCGCGCATCGACGACGAATTCCACGATCTCTTCATCGGCGTGGGCCGTGGCGAGCTGGTTCCGTACGCGTCGTGGTACCGCACCGGCTTCCTCATGGACCGTGCTCTCGTTTCCCTGCGCCAGGATCTCCAGCTGCTCGGCTTCGAGCGGAATGCGGACGTGCACGAGCCGGAGGACCATGTGTCGGCGGTGGCCGAGGTCATGGCCATGCTCGCGGATCCGGCCGAGGACCACGACGCTTCCACCCAGGCGCTGTTCTTTCGCGAGCACGTCGATTCCTGGATGCCGGCGCTGTTCGAGGACCTTCGCAATGCGCGTTGTGCCGATTTCTATCTTTCCGTCGGGCGTCTCGGCGAGGCATTCCTCGCGTTCGAGCGCGCCTGGCTGGACGCGGTGAACTGACCTCGGCTGGTGGATCGCACACCGGCAGGGGCACGACACGAGGGTGACAGCCATGAAGAAATACCAGGGTGAGATCCGCGGGGGCCGACGGGCCTTCTTCCGTGCCGTTGCCGGTGTCGGCGTCCTGGCCGGCACGGGTGCGCTGATACTGCGGGCGGGTGGCGGATCGGGCACGGCCGCGAAGACCACCGCTGCAGCCGCGCCAACCGGCATCGGCTATCACGAGACCGATCACATCCGGAAGTACTACGAGACGGCGCGCCAGTGACGCGGCGTCGCGGGAGATGCGAGCCATGAAACTGATTCGTAAGCGCACGAGCGCCGGGGCACCCCGTCAGCATGAGGCGAATGCAGCCGCGCGGGGCGGCCTCGATCGCCGCGAGTTCCTGCGCCGATCGGGCATCTCCGTGGGGGGAGCCGCCCTCGCCGCCGGCCTTCCACCAGCGTTCATGCGGCGCGCCGAGGCCGCGGACACCCCGCCCGATACGACGCGCAAGGCGGGTGTCGAGGCCGAGATTCGGCGGAGCGTCTGCACCCACTGCTCGGTGGGCTGCGGCGTGATCGCGGAGATACAGAACGGTGTCTGGACGGGCCAGGAGCCTGATTTCGAATCGCCGTTCAATCTTGGCGCCCACTGCGCGAAGGGCGCCTCGGTGCGCGAGCACGGCCACGGCGACAAGCGGGTCAAGTACCCGATGAAGCTGGTCGACGGCAAATGGAAACGCATCTCCTGGGACGATGCCGTCAACGAGATCGGCGACCAGTTGCTGCAGATTCGCGAGAAATCCGGTCCCGATGCCGTCTGGTGGGCGGGCTCGTCGAAGGCAAGCAACGAGGGATCGTATTTGCAACGCAAGTTTGCGGCGTTCTGGGGCACGAACAACATCGACCACCAGGCGCGTATCTGTCACTCCACCACGGTCGCGGGCGTAGCCAACACCTGGGGCTACGGTGCAATGACGAACTCGTACAACGACATGCACAACTCGAAGTCGATGATCTTCATCGGCTCGAATGCCGCGGAGGCACACCCGGTCGCGATGCAACACATCCTGCGGGCCAAGGAGAGCGGCTCGAAGATGATCGTGGTCGACCCGCGTCGTACGCGTACCGCGGCGCATGCGGACCAGTACATCCGCATCCGTCCCGGCACGGACGTCGGCTTCACGTGGGGCATCCTCTGGCACATCTTCGATAACGGCTGGGAGGACAAGGAGTACATCCACCAGCGTGTCTACGCGATGGACGACGTGCGCAAGGAGGTCGCCAACTGGGGTCCCGATGTGGTCGAGGATGTCGTCGGCGTCCCCCGCGAGGAGATGTTCCAGGCAGCGAAAACGCTGGCGGAGAACCGCCCCGGTACGCTCGTGTGGTGCATGGGCGGGACCCAGCACCACATCGGCAACAACAACACGCGCGCCTACTGCGTGCTGCAACTCGCCCTCGGCAACATCGGCAAGGAAGGTGGCGGTGCCAACATCTTCCGCGGCCACGACAATGTCCAGGGCGCGACGGACATCGGCCCCAACTGTCATACGCTGCCGGGGTATTACGGGCTTTCCGCCGGCGCGTGGAAACATTGGGCGCGCGTATGGGACGTGGACTACGACTGGCTGAGCAACCGATTCGACATGTCGCAGAAGTACGACTCCGGCGGCGGGGACATGGCTTACACCATGAATATCCCCGGCATGCCCGTGTCGCGCTGGATCGACGGAATCCTCGAGGACAAGGACAACCTCCAGCAGAAGGACAATGTCCACGCCATCTTCTTCCAGGGACACGCCGTCAACAGTCAGACGCGCGGTGTCGAGATGAAGAAGGCGCTGGAAATGGTGGACCTCGTGGTCGTCTCGGACCCATACCCGACGCACCTGGCCGTCATGAGCGAGCGCAAGGACAACACCTATCTTCTGCCGACCTGCACGCAGTTCGAGCAGTCCGGTTCGGTGACGGCGTCGAACCGCTCGCTGCAGTGGCGTGAGCAGGTGATCGAGCCGTTGTTCGAGTCCAAGCCGGACGCGGAGATTCTGTACCTGTTCGCCAAGAAGCTCGGTTTCGCCGACCAGATGTTCAAGAACATCAAGGTCGAGAACGACATGCCGAGCTCCGAGGACACTCTGCGCGAAGTCAATCGCGGCACGTGGACGATCGGCTACACGGGGCAGAGCCCGGAACGACTCAAGATGCACATGGCCAACCGCGGAACGTTCAACACGACGTCACTGCGGGCCGAAGGCGGTCCGGCGGACGGGGACTTCTACGGCCTGCCGTGGCCATGCTGGGGCACCGAGGATCTGAAGCATCCCGGCACGCATGTGCTCTACAACCCGAGCCTGCCGATCTCGAAAGGCGGTCTGACCTTCCGGGCCCGCTTTGGTGTCGAGCACAACGGCGTGAACATCCTTGCCGACGGCTCGTACAGCGAGAACTCCGAGATCAAGGACGGCTATCCCGAGTTCACGTTCGCGATGCTGCGCAAGCTCGGGTGGCACAAGGAACTGACGCCGGACGAGCTGAAGGTCATCGCGTCGGTTGCGGGCGTCGATGACGAGTCGAACCTCGAGGAACTGAGTTTTGCGCCCGGCAGCCCCGGCGCGAAGCTCGACTCGGTGAACTGGAAGACCGACCTGTCGGGCGGTATCCAGCGGGTGGCGATCAAGCACGAGTGCGCGCCATTCGGAAACGCCAAGGCGCGGTGCCTGGTCTGGCAGTTCCCCGACCCGATCCCGGTGCACCGGGAGCCGCTGTACACGCCACGCTACGACCTGGTGGCGAAGTATCCGACCTACGAGGATCGCAAGGCCTTCTGGCGCCTGCCGACGCGCTACGCGTCCATCCAGGCCAATGACTATTCCGGCAAGTATCCGCTTGCGTTCATCAGCGGGCGCCTCACGGAGTACGAGGGCGGGGGCGGCGAGACCCGCTCGATGGCCTGGCTGGCCGAGCTCCAGCAGGACATGTTCGTGGAGATCAACCCGGCGGACGCGAACGATCGCAGCATCCGCGACGGGCAGTGGGTCTGGCTCGAAGGTGCCGAGGGTGGCCGGATCAAGGTCATGGCGATGGTCACGCCCCGCGTTGGCCGCGGCGTGATCTGGACGCCGTTCCACTTCGGTGGCTGGTTCGAGGGCAAGGACCTGATCGACCGCTATCCGGAGGGGACGGCACCGTATGTCCGGGGTGAGGCGTGCAACACGGCGACCACCTACGGCTACGACTCGGTCACCCAGATGCAGGAAACCAAGGCCACGCTCTGCCAGATTTCGACGGCGTAACGCGGCGAGCGCGGAGGAGATACCGACATGGCACGAATGAAGTTCCTGTGTGATGCGGAACGCTGCATCGAATGCAATGCCTGCGTAACCGCGTGCAAGAACGAGAACGAGGTGCCCTGGGGCGTCAACCGGCGGCGCGTGATCACGCTCAACGACGGCGAGCCCAGCGAGAAATCGGTCTCGGTGGCATGCATGCACTGTACGGACGCACCCTGTGCCGCCGTCTGTCCGGTCGACTGCTTCTACACCACCACGGACGGCATCGTGCTCCACGACAAGGATCTGTGCATCGGTTGCGGCTACTGCTTCTATGCCTGCCCGTTCGGTGCGCCGCAGTTCCCGGAGCAGGCGGCCTTCGGCGGGCGCGGGAAGATGGACAAGTGCACGTTCTGTGCAGGCGGTCCATTGCCGGACAATTCCGACGCCGAGTACCAGAAGTACGGGTCGAACCGGATTGCCCAGGGCAAGCTGCCGGCCTGCGCGGAGATGTGTGCGACCAAGGCATTGCTGGCCGGCGATGGCGAGCTGGTCTCCGACATCTACCTCAAGCGCGTGATGAAGCGTTCAGGTCGCCCCGACACCTGGGGTTGGCAGAAAGCTTACGGCTCCGGGGTTTGACCGGAAAGGAGTGTCGGGATGATCCAGCGTCGGAAAGCGGTGCTGGCGGGAGTGCTCGGCCTGGCGGTGGCAATGCTGTCCGGCTGCTACGAGAGCACCACGCCCACCATGCACGAGCCCGGGGTCTACAAGGGGAAACAGGATCCGCTGCGCGACAAGCTCAAGGGCAATGACCTGCAGGCACAGCTGAACGACCGGTTCCAGCGTGCGGCGCAGGACCGGTAGAGGACGATGAGGATGGGAAAGACAGTCCAGGTCCTGTGCATGGGGCTCACGATCTTCGTGCTCGCGGCGTGTCAGCCGGTGTCCGAGCCGTGGGTGTCCGGTGCCAAGGCAAAGCGCCTGCAGCAGGAGCGCACGCGAACGGCGGAGCAGAGCGACGTGCTGCGTGAACGCCTCAAGCGCTACGGCAGCGCCTATCAATAGTGGAGGAAAGGGCCATGGCCACAGCAACGGCCGGCAGCAGGGCGCGGGCCCGGGCCGCGCACAAGCGGGGACTCCTCTGGGGGCTCGTCGTCATCCTTGTGGGCGCGATGGTGGCGCCCCTGGGCGGCTACGTATACGTTGCCGTTGCCCATGCAGAGAGCCAGGAAACCGCTACACCCTGGCAACAGAACCCGCGCGCGGATACCTGGCGCCAGGCGCGCCAGGGCGATCAGGGTACCACCCAGGCGAGCGGTCCCTACACGACCAGCCAGTTCATACAGAACGGCGGCGAGAACTGGCGCAGCCTGCGCAACGGTCCCGTGGCCGGGATCATGCCGTGGGTCATGGCGTTTGGGCTCGTCGTGCTGGGCGCCGTGTTTACCTTCGTGGGCCCACATCGTGTGGAGGCCGTTACGGGCCGCAAGGTGCCTCGCTGGGCTGCATGGGAACGGGCGATGCACTGGTTCGTCGCGGTGACGTTCATCGTCCTGGCGATCACGGGACTGAGCCTGCTGTTCGGGCGTGCGGTGCTGATCCCGCTGCTCGGGCACTCGGGCTTCTCCGCGTGGGCAATCTTCTCGAAGTGGCTGCACAACATCGTGGGTCCGTTCTTCTCCGCGGGCATACTGCTGATGATCATCGTCTGGATTCGCAACAACATCCCGAAGGCCGTTGATATGGAATGGTTCAAGCGTGGCGGCGGCCTGATCACGAAGGAGCACGTGTCCGCCGAGAAACTCAACGGCGGCGAGAAGGTGTGGTTCTGGTTCATCGTGATCGCCGGAAGCGCTGTGTGCATCACGGGGCTGATCATGGACTTCCCGAACTTCGGGCAGTCGCGTGAGGCGATGCAGATCTCGAATATCATCCACGCCGTGCTCGGCATCATCTGGATTACCTTCGCGTTCGGCCACATCTACCTTGGCACCGTGGGTGCGTCCGGCGCCCTCGAGGGCATGACGAGCGGCTACGTCAGCGAGGAGTGGGCCCGGGAGCACCATGACCTTTGGTACGAGGAGGTGCGCACGCAGGCGACCAGCGCGGAGCCGGGGGTCGCTTCCGGCGGACCTGCACACGGCCCGGCCCAGCGCCACGACTGACCGGCGGAAACGACGGCGGCGCCGGCGGGGCAGGGGAAACAACGGGCCCCGGCACGACGTGCCGGGGCCCGATTTCGTCGGGCATCCCGGTCACCGGTGCGGCGGGATCAGAACTCCGCGGCGAAGGTGAAGCGGTCCTCCCGGCGCTGGATCGCGAAGCGGTGCAGGTCGAGGCACAGCTCGATCATCCCGGGCTCGAAATCGAAGCTGTATGCGTCCGCAAGCACCTTGAGTTCGCGGATCTCGCGGGCGGTGATCACCAGGCGCTCCTGTCCGGATGCATGGGCCTCGATGCGCCCGAGCTGGAACAGCTCGGGAATGTCCTCGATCCCGTAATCGCCGCCCTGGTAGCGGTGAACCGGCCCGGCATCCGGTTCAACGCAGTAGACTGCGCTTTCCTCGAGGCGCGGTTCGTTCATCGCGAACCTCCGCTTCCCGGCAGGCCGAAGAACTGCGCCAGCGTCACCCGGACGCGGTCCCGTGCGCGGCGCAGCACGAGCGTCCCGTCGTCCTCCACCGACTCGATACCGCCCTCGAGTTCCTCTCCCGTTCCGAGAACGATGCGGGTGGTCCCGCTCGTCAGCAGACGGCCACGCCAGCTGCGGGCGACGCGCCCGAACCCGTGCTCGTCCCAGGATTCGATGCCCGCAAGCAGGTGGCGGGCGAGCGACTGCAGGAGCGCACGGGTATCGACGTCGCCGGCGGCGCCGTCCTCGACGAGGCCCGCCGCCTCGAAGCCGAGCCCCTCGGGAATCGTGCCCGTGTTCACGGCACACTGGAGAACCAGCCAGTCGAGCCGCTCGCCGTCACCGCCTGCCTCGAGCCAGACGCCGGACACCTTGCCGCCGTCGAGGAGCACGTCGTTGGGCCAGCGGTAGTGCAGCTCGGTCATGGGCTCGACGACATCCGCGATGGCGCGGCCGATCGCGACGATCGCGACGGGCGCGAGCTGGGCGCAGTCGGCCGCGGGAAGGTCCGGGCGGAGCACGAGGGCGAGGTGCAGGCCCGCGTTCGAATCCACGCCGGTGCGCCAGGCGCGGCCGAGTCGGGCGCGCGGCGCGTCGGGGTGCTCGATCCAGACCAGGGTGCCCTCCCGGGCACCCTGCCGGGCGCGTCGCGCGGCTTCGGCCCCGGCATCGTCGCCGTGCGCAAGGTGGACGAGGTCGAAGACGGTGGGCAGGGCGGGTTCGGAAGCCATGGCGGATTCCCGCTGGACCATTCACCCCCGATTGTCGGTCACCCGAGGGTCGAATGCATCCCGCGGCGTCCCGTGCGCCGCGTCCCCGGACGAGACGAGCCGGGACCCGCCAACGGGCCCCGGCTCGGCCGGCGAGGCGTTGTGCGAGGGTGGCGCTCAGCCCTGGAACCAGCTGTCCACCAGGTCGCGGTGAGCATCGATCCACTTCTTCGCGCCCGCATGCGCCGTCTTGCTCTCGCGGATGGTCCCCATGAGGCTGCCGACCTGCTGGTCGTTCATCTCCCAGGCGTTCATCCACTCGAGGATCTTCGGATGCTTCCTGCCGAAGTCCGGCCGCGTCATCCACAGGATGTTTTCACCCTTGCCGTAGACGCCCATGGGATCGTCGAGATACTTCAGGTCGTAGTCGGCGAAGGCCCAGTGCGGGTTCCACAGCGTGACGACGACCGGCTTCTTGCGCGTGATGGCTCGGTCCAGTGCCGCCGTCATGCCCGGGCCGGATGAACCGATCAGCTTGAAATCGAGGTCATATTTCCTGATCGCCTTTTCCGTCAGCCCCATCAGCGCGGAGCCCGGGTCGATGCCGACGATTGACGGCTTGCCGTTGCGGACGAATTCGCCCTTGTGCGCGTTCAGGCCGTTGATCGAGTCCACGTCCACATAGTCCGGAACGACCAGGCCAAGGCCTGTTCCGCGATACCACGCGTCGTGGAGCTCGAGGTTGTCCTGGAAGCGCTCGTAGAACTCCTTGTCGGTCTTCGGCATCCAGACCTCGAGGCCCATGTCGAGCGAGCCCCCGGCGACGCCCGAGTAGATGACCGCCTTGCCGGCGCTGGTGAGCGTGACATCGTAGCCGCGTTCCTCGAGCAGGATCTTCCACATGTTGGATACGGCGATGTTCTCGGACCAGTTGTTGAGGCCGATCGTGATTTCGCCCTTGCCTGCCTGGGCGGCCGGCGAGCCGATGAGCGCCGCCGCGGTGACGATCGTGATCTGGAGCATGATCCGGATTTTCGTCATGAGTCTGATTTCCCCCATGTTGTGGACGGGCCCGGGTGGCCCGGTCGGGCGATCTGTTGCAAGACCGCGCGATGACCGGGGACCGAAGTCGCCGGCCCTGTGAATGCCGGGAACGGTCCGTGCCGTGTCCCGGCGCCGCGCAGCGGACGGAGCCGCTGCAGGGAAGCGGGCTCCCCGGTGCCCGTAGCGGGCGGATGCACGGGGAGGCGCGACGCGCCGTGCGCGTGTCATTGAGCTCCGGACAGGAGGCGGTCGTCGAGCGGGTAGGGCGTGAGATTCTCCACGCCATCGGCGGTGACGAGGAACTCGTTCTCCAGCTTCACGCCCTCGCGGCCGCCGCTCTCTCCGATGTAGCTTTCGACGCACAGCACCATGTTCTCTTCCACCACGCCGTCATAGCCGGTCTCGAAGTCCTGTGCGTGAAGCACGTACGGGTATTCGCCCGTCATGCCGCAGCCGTGGGCCATGACGAAGTAGCGTTCCGGAAAGTAGCGCGCCGGAATCGGCCAGGCGTTGTCCGAGAGCTCGCGGAAGGTGACGCCCGGGCGGATCAGCGCAGCGTTGTGCTCGATCTCGTCCAGTGCCAGCCGGTACAGGGTGCGCTGCTCCTGCGTGGGCGCGTCATCGCCGGCCAGGAAGGTGCGCGAGAAATCCGTGTAGTAGCCGTAGGCACCCACGACGTCCGTGTCCAGGGCGACGAGATCGCCTGCCTCGATCGTGCGCGGGGAACTCTCCTGGAACCACGGGTTGGTGCGCGGCCCGGAGTTGAACAGGCGCGTCTCGACGTAGTCGCCGTCCTGTTCGATCGTGGCCGCGTGCAGGTGGGCCCAGACCTCGTTCTCCGTCCGTCCGGGCTCGATCGCCGCCTCCAGCCGGCGGACGGCCGCCATGGTCGCCGTGGCCGACGCGCGCACGCAGGCAATCTCCTCCGGGGTCTTGCGGGCTCGCGCCTGTTCCAGGGGCTGCTGGGCATCGACAACGGCGAGCCCGTGGGTCTCGAGCGCCCGGGCCGCTCCGGCATATACGCGCTCGATGCCCACCCGCGCCTGCGCGCCGCAATGGGTCCGGACGAGATCGGCGATCTCGGTGGCCCATGCCCTTGCGCGCTCGTCCAGGTGGGTGTTCGCCGCAACGGCCGATACCGTGATCGACCGCCGGACCTCGTCGATGGTCTCGATGCCGCGTGCGAGGTGCTCCGCGCCCGTGAACTCGAACATCACGACCGGCCCGGCCTGGGGCACGAACGCATAGCGTGCCGGGTTGCGGTGCATGAACGGGGTCATGTTCCGCGCGCCGGTCGCATAGCGGACATTGATCGGGTCGAGCAGGACACAGGCGTCGACGTCCCAGCGGGCCATGTGCTCGCGCAGCCGGGCGAGGCGTCCGAGTCGCAGGCGGGGTGTGTCGAGCGGCCGGGCCGGATCGTCCGGTGTGTCCAGTCGAGGCTGGTCGGCTCCCGTGGCGGGAGCGCGTTCTCGCGGCTGCATGGGCGCGGCTCTCTGCGCGTGAATGCCGGATACCATGCTCCGGGCTCGGGACATGCCTGTGAATGGCACGCGGACTTGGCCCTGTGATAACTTGATGTAATGAGAGAGTTGCATCGTCGCCTGCCTTCGATGGGCGCGCTGGTGGCGTTCGAGGCCGCGGGTCGCCATCTCAACTTCAGTCGCGCCGCCGGGGAGCTCTGCGTGACGCAGGCGGCCGTGAGCCGCTCGATTCGCGGACTGGAGGATCAGCTCGGATTCGCGCTGTTCGAGCGGCTGCATCGGTCGGTGGCCCTGACGCCGGCGGGTGCCAGCCTGCACCAGGCCGTGACCTACGGTTTCGACCACATTGCCGACGCGGTCGACGAGCAGCGGCAGCGCCGCAGCGATCGGCACGTCGGCGTGGCTGCGAACAACGCGGTGGCCTTCTACTGGCTGCGCCCGCGGATCACCGCCTTCCAGCACGAGAACCCGGACGTTCACCTGAGCGTGCTCGCGGCCGACGCGGATCCGCGGCTGGACCGAGCGGACGTGGATATCGCCATCCGCTACGGCGACGGACACTGGACCGACGCCGTACTGCTCTTCGATGAAGAGCTGTTCCCGGTCTGCTCGCCGGCGTTCCTCGGTGCGGCCGGGCCGCTCGCGCGGCCCGAGGACCTGCTCGCCACGACGCTTCTCTACATGGACCCGCAGGGGCCCGACTGGGTGACCTGGAGCGAGTGGATCCGGGCGCAGGGCATCGATCCTGCGCGTCGCCTGCCGGCGGGCCTGACGTTCAACAGCTATCCCGTGCTGTTGCAGGCGGCCGTCGAGGGGCAGGGCGTTGCCATGGGCACGGGAGAGCTGGTCGATCCGCTGCTCGCCGAGGGCACTCTCGTGCGTCCGATGACCGAGTGCTATCGCACGGGCCGGGGCTACTATCTCGTGGTTCCGGTCGGCGGTAGGCACTCGGCCGCGGCGATGGCCGTGCGCGACTGGCTGCACGCGGGCGCACGGTCCGCAGGGCCGACGACGCGCGACGCCTGACCACCGCGCTGCGCCAGTCGGGAACCGGTACGACCGATGGGTCATCGGTCGATCGCGCAGCGGCAGCGCCTCGGCTCGTGATGCCCCGCTGGCTCCCGCGACCGCCCGCCGGCGACCTCCAGCCGGTTTCCAGTGCCACCCGTCCAGCTCAGCTGTGCGTCGCGCCACGCGAGCGCATGGACAATATATTAGAAAGTTGTAATTTAGACGTCTTTAATATATAAAGACGGAAGCCATCGAGGGAGAGTGCAAGCCGATCCCGGCTGCTGATCGAAATCAAGGCGTGCCGTTCGATTGCGCGCACAATCCCGACCGGCGCACATGAGACCTCCAGGAGAACTGGCCATGAATATCGACAAGCTCGTCTTCCGCTTTGCCGGCGCGATGATCCTCGTCAGCCTGCTGCTCGCATGGGCACACAGCGTGTGGTGGCTGTGGCTGGCCGCGTTCGTGGGGGCGAACATGCTCCAGGCGTCGTTCACCGGCTTCTGTCCGCTCGCGCGGATTCTCGCGCGGCTGCACGTGCCCGCCGGTGCGGCGTTCACGGACTCGGTCCGATCGCATTGAATCGCGGGAGGCTCCGGATGAACCGCATCCTGGCAGTCGCTGCGGCGCTTGCATTGCTGGTGAGTCTTGGCGCCGCGGCGCGTGCCGCCGGGCTCCCGGGTGCGACGGCGCGCCTCGAGACGGTCGTGCGCGAGCAGCGTCTCGACGGCGTGATCGAGGCGGTGAACCGGTCCACCGTCTCCGCGCAGACGACCGGGCGCATCGTCGAGCTCCCGTACGACGTGGACGACTACGTCGAGAAGGGCGCGGTCATCGTCCGTTTCCGAAACAACGAGCAGCAGGCGCGCCTGGAACGCGCCCAGGCCAACCTCCAGGAGGCCCAGGCAGGCCTCGCGCAGGCGGAGGCGGAGTACCGGCGGATCCGCTCGGTTTACGACAAGAACCTCGTGTCGAAGTCCGAGATGGACCGGGCCCGGGCCGCGTACGAGTCCGCGCGGGCGCGCGTCGAGGCCTCGCGCGCAGCCCTGCAGGAGGCGCAGGAGCAGTTCGACCACACGGTGGTTCGGGCACCGTACAGCGGCATCGTGGTGGCGCGCCATGTCGAGATCGGCGAGACGGCCACGGTCGGTCAGCCGCTCATGACCGGGCTGTCGCTCGAGCACCTGCGCGCAGTGGTCGAGGTCCCGCAGGAGTACATCGTGGCGCTGCGCGAGCACCGCGCGGCGCGCGTGCTGCTGCCGGACGGCAGCGCGGTGGAGGCCGCGAACCTGCGGATCTTTCCGTACGCGAACGAGGCGACCCACACGTTCCGCGTGCGCGTGACGCTCCCGGAAGGCCAGCACGGCGTCTACCCGGGGATGCTGGTCAAGGTGGCCTTCGTGAAAGGCCGCGAGCAGGTCCTGCTCGTACCCGGCGATGCGGTCGTGCACCGCAGCGAGGTCACGGGGGTGTACGTCCGCGATACCGACGGCCGGCTGCACTTTCGCCAGATCCGCACGGGAACCCCGCGTGAAGACGGTCGCGTTCCCGTGCTGGCCGGCCTGGATCCCGGCGAGACGGTGATCACCGATACCGTCGGGGCGGCGGTCGCGCTCAAGCAGGTCGAGGCGCCGGCCGAATGACCCGCGAACGCCTCGGCATATCCGGCGCGCTGGCGCGGAAATTTCTCCAGTCGGAGATTACGCCGTTGCTGGCGCTGGTCGGCCTGCTCCTGGGGCTGTTCGCGGTCACGGTCACGCCGCGCGAGGAAGAGCCGCAGATCGATGTGACCTTCGCCAACGTGTTCATCCCCTATCCGGGTGCGTCGGCGCAGGAGGTCGAGAGCCTGGTCACCGGCCCCGCGGAGCAGATGCTCTCCGAGATCCAGGGAGTCAAGCACATCTACTCGGTTTCGCAGCCGGGGATGTCGACGCTGACGGTGCAGTTCGAGGTCGGCGAGCCGCGTACCGAGGCCATCGTGCGTCTCTACAACGCGGTCTACGAGAACCAGGATTGGATGCCCCCCAACATCGGCGTGGGCACGCCGTTGGTGAAGCCGCGCGGAATCGACGACGTTCCGATTGTCGCGGGTACGCTCTGGAGCGAGGATCCGGCCGTCGGTGCGCACGAGCTCGCGCGCGTCGCCCACGCGATCGAGACCGAATTGCAGCGCGTGCCCGGTACGCGCGACATCGACACCATCGGCGCGCCCGACCGGGTCGTGCACGTGCTGCTCGATCCGCAGAAGCTGGCGGGCTACGGCATCGCCCTGGCTGACCTCCGCAGCGCGCTCGGCGCGACCAACGCATCCGTCGACGCCGGCACGATCGTGCGCGGCAACGAGGCCATACAGGTCCAGGCGGGCACGTTCCTCGGCACGCCCGGGGAAGTCGCCAATCTCGTTGTGGGAATGGACCACGGGGCACCGGTGTTCCTGCACGATGTCGCTCGCATCGTGCCCGGACCCGACCAGCCGGAACGGTATGTCCAGTTCGGACCCGGCCCGGCGTACACCGGGCCCGGGGCGGCCCCGCCGGGTACGCGGGAGCCGGCCGTCACGCTCGCGGTTGCGAAGAAGCCGGGCGAGAACGCGGTGACGGTCGCGGATGCCGTGATCCACCGGTTCGACCAGCTTCGCGGAACGTTCGTCCCGGAGGGCGTGCATGCCACCGTGACCCGGGACTACGGACGGACGGCCAGCGACAAGGCGGCCACGCTGATCAAGAAGCTGGTTTTCGCCACGGCCTCCGTGGTGCTGCTCGTCCTGCTCACGCTGGGCTGGCGCGAGGCGATCATCGTCGGCTCGGCCGTGGTGATCACGCTCACCGTGACGCTGTTCGCGTCCTGGGCCTGGGGATTCACCCTGAACCGCGTGTCGCTGTTCGCACTGATCTTCTCGATCGGCATCCTCGTCGACGATGCCATCGTGGTGGTCGAGAACATTCATCGGCACATGCACATGGGCGGGCGCAAGCTTGCGGAGGCCATCCCGGCCGCCGTGGACGAGGTGGGCGGGCCGACCATCCTCGCGACCTTCACGGTGATCGCCGCGCTGCTCCCCATGGCGTTCGTGACGGGGCTGATGGGGCCGTACATGAGTCCGATCCCGATCAACGCGAGCATGGGCATGCTGATCTCGCTGCTCGTGGCATTCGTGTTCACGCCGTGGCTGTTCCTCAAGGTGTTCCAGCGCCGGCACGCGCGCGAGGCCGCGGCACACGAGGGCCACCCCGGTGAGCAGGAGGACCGGATCTATCGTGTCCTGCATGCCGGATTCCGGCGCTACCTGACACCGTTCCTGCGCGGCCGCTCGGGGCGTCGCTGGCGGGTGGGAATGCTCGCGACCGTGCTGGTCCTGATCGTCGGCTCCGTCGGCCTCGTGGCGTTCCGGTTCGTTGTGCTCAAGATGCTGCCCTTCGACAACAAGTCGGAATTCCAGGTTGTCGTCGACATGCCCGAGGGCACGCCCGTCGAGCAGACGAACCGCGTGTTGAACGCGCTGGCTGGCTACCTGGCCACCGTGCCCGAGGTCACGCACGTCCAGACCTACGCCGGCACGGCGGCGCCGATCAACTTCAATGGCCTCGTGCGCCAGTACTACCTGCGCCAGGAAGCGTACATGGGCGACGTCCAGGTGAACCTGGTGGACAAGCACGCACGTGATCGTCAGAGCCACGAGATCGCACTGGCAGTACGCGGACCGCTGCAGCGGATCGGCGAGCGGTTCGGCGCCAACGTGAAGATCGTGGAGGTGCCCCCTGGACCGCCGGTGCTGTCACCGCTGGTCGCGGAGATTTACGGCCTGACCCAGCCGGGGCGCGCCGAGGTCGCGCGCAAGGTTGCCGGCGTATTCCGGTCGACGGACGAGGTCGTCGACATCGACACCACCCTCGAGGCCCCGCAGCGCAAGGTGGTGGTCGACGTCGATCGCCAGCGCGCCGCGCGCCTCGGCGTGAGCCAGGCAGCCGTCGTCGCGGCCGTGAACACCGTCATCCGCGGCGAGGACGCCTCATACCTGCACGAAGACCATGCCCGGCAGCCCGTGCCCGTCCGGCTCGAGCTCCCGGAGGGCGGCAAGGCGGACCCGGAGATGCTGGGTGGCGTGCGCGTGCGTTCGCGCAGCGGCGCGCTGGTGCCGCTGGGGGAGATCGCGAGCTTCGAGACAACGACCCGCGATCCCGCGATCCATCACAAGGACCTGCTGCCGGTCGTGTATGTCATGGGCGACGTTGCCGGCCCGATCGACAGCCCGCTCTACGGCATGGGCAGCATCGCGCTCAAGCTGGCCGACCTGCCGATGATGCAGGGCGAACCGCTGCAGCAGTACTTCGTGCGGCAGCCGGACAACCCGTATCGCTGGAGCCTCAAGTGGGACGGCGAGTGGCAGATCACCTACGAGACGTTCCGCGACATGGGAATCGCGTACTCGGTGGGCCTGGTGCTGATCTACCTGCTCGTGGTGGGGCAGTTCCGCTCGTATGCCGTGCCGCTGATCATCATGGCGCCGATCCCGCTCACCATCATCGGCGTCCTGCCGGGGCACGCGCTCCTGGGGCGGCAGTTCACCGCTACGTCGATGATCGGCATGATTGCGCTGGCGGGCATCATCGTGCGCAACTCGATCCTGCTCGTCGACTTCATCCGTCACGAGACGGAACGCGGCGTGGGCCTGCAGGATGCGGTCATCCGTGCCGGGGCCGTGCGTGCACGGCCGATCGTGCTGACCGCCCTGGCCGCGATGCTCGGTGCATTCTTCATCCTGGATGATCCGATCTTCAGCGGGCTGGCCGTGTCACTGATTTTCGGGATCCTGGTGTCGACGCTGCTTACGCTGATCGTGATCCCGGTCGTGTACTACGCGTACAGCTACAGGCGCTTCGAGAAAGCGGACGCCGGCACGTCCGACTGAGGTGCAGGGCGGCGTGCCCGCGCGGCGGTTATCGCCGTCCGGGTACGCGCCGCCGCGCCGGGCCTTACAACTGCTCGGGCAGGGCGTGCAGGCCGAGCGGTCCGCCGCCGAATTCGTTCATGGCGTCGAGCATGGCATCCCAGAACCAGGCCGCGGAGGCGCTGTCGGCCAGCAGATGGAAGCTGGGCGTCTGCTCGTCGTACGCACGGACGACGATCGTGTTGACCCGGGCGACCGAAGTCTGGGCGATGGCGCCGGGCGCGAAGTGCGCGGGCCGCAGATCGACACCGCAGAGCTTGTGCAGGCAGTCGACCGCGACCGCGCCGCGCAGCAGGAACCAGAAGTAGCTTTCGCGGCGGGGCAGGTGCCACACGCCGTCGCCGGGGATTTCGGCCTCGAGCGCGGCCACGTCGGTGCCGTCGCCGCGTGGGGCGGAGAGCACGATCAGCTCGGTGCTGCCGAGGCGCAGGACCGTGGCGCCGCTGTTCGTGCGTGCTGCGATGTTGGGTGTCTCCGGAAACGGCCAACCGCGCTCACGCATCCAGTCGGGGACGCGGCTGCCGCGGATTCCGGTGCGTACCAGCGGGCTCAGATCCACCAGCCCGAGGGCGGGGTCCGGGGTACCCGGGAATGACGTCGCTACGGCGGCACCGTGCACCTGCGCGAACTCCGCACCCGCGCGGACCAGGGCGGGATAGACGAAGCTGCGCCGGCTGAAGTGTTCGGGGGCGATGGCCATCGGTGACTCCTACAGCGCCTGGCGCTCGTTGTCGGGATCATAGAAGGGTGTGGCGACCGTCTCGGCCCGCACCATGCGTCCGCCCTGCGCCCGGATCGTGAAGTGCGCGCCGGGCTCGGCCTTTTCCGGTGCCACGAACGCCAGGCCGATCGGTCGCCGCAGGGCCGGCGACCAGGCGATCGACGTCACGCGCCCGGTGATGCGGTCGCCGTCGATCACGAGATGGCTCTCTTCCGGCAACGGGCTCGTATCGGCCGGGAGCCGGAATCCCACGAGCCGGCGCGTGATCGGCTCGGCTTCGCGCCGCAATGTGCCCGCGTGGCCGACCCAGAATGGCTTCTTGCGCTGGACCGCCCAACCCATCGCCGCCTCCTCCGGGTGTGTCAGGTTGTCCGTGTCCTGGCCGACGATGATGTGGGCCTTCTCGAGGCGCAGGATGCGCTGGGCCTCCACTCCGAAAGGCTGGATGCCGAACTCCCGGCCCGCTTCCACGAGGGCGTCCCACAGGGCCTCGCCCTGGCTCGCCGGGCAATGGAGCTCGTAGCCCAGCTCGCCGACGAAACCGACGCGCATGATCCGCACGGGGATGCCCGCGACCTGGCCGCGGCGCGCCTCGATGTACGGAAAGGCCTCGGCCGAGAAGTCGATGTCGGACTCGAGCTTGTCCAGCACCTTGCGCGAGTTCGGGCCCGCCAGGTTGATGCCGGCATACGCGGACGTGACGTTGGCGATGTCGACGTCGAGTCGCCACTGTGCGTTCCACCAGAGCATGCGCCGGTATACGGCGTCGGCACCGCCGGAGGTCGCCGTCACGTAGAAGTGGTTCTCCGCCCAGCGGGCGGCCACGCCGTCGTCCACGATCGATCCCGTCTCGTCGGTCATCAGCAGGTAGCGGCTGCGGTCGATCGGTTGCTTGCGGTATGCGAACGTGTACATCCGGTTCATGAACTCGTCCGCGTCCGGGCCCCGAATCTCGATGCCACCCAGCGTGGAGACGTCGATCAGGCCGACGTTTTCGCGCACGGCGCGAACCTCCGCGTACGCGGACTCGAGGCGGTCCCGGCCGTAGTACCACGGCCGCAGCCACGCGCCGGCAACCATCATCTCGGCACCCGCCTCGACGTGGCGGCGGTGTGTCGGGGTGTAGCGCACCGGATCGAAGCCACGCCCGGCCAGGTGGCCGAACTTCTCGGGGAAGGCCGGTGGCCGGTTGGTCGATGCCCGCGCGCCTTCGACCGCCTGGCCCAGCGCGTCGGCCGTGATCCGTACCGCGTTGACCGCCGCCGTGCGACCCTGGCTGGGCCCCATGCCGACCGTGGAAAAGCGCTTGACCAGCTCGATGGAATCAAAGCCCTCGCGAACCGCGTTGCGCAGGTCGGCCACGGTGAGGTCCTCGTCGAAATCGACGAAATCCTTGCCCTGCGGATGGGGGAAGATCGGCCACGGGTCGTTCGCCGGGCCGTCGCGTCGTGCGGGATCGGGGATGGTCGCGTCTTCGCCGGCGGCCGCGGCGCGTCCCGCCGCCTCGCCCTCGGCACGGGCGGACTCGAGCGAACAGGGCCCGCCGACGGAGCCGGCGACGTGGACGCCGCTCGGCATGGTGCGGATCGTGAGACCGTGGGTCGTTTCGCTGTAGGCCACGTCACCGCCCGAGTGCGCGATCAGGGAGATCGCGGGCGTGGCGCCCACGTCGAGCGTGACGAGGTCGCACTCGATATCGGTCCCGGACGCGTCCGGCCGGGATGCACGGTCGCGGTCGCCGATGCGCAGGCCGGCGACGCGCTGGCCGCGCTCGACCGCATGCACGATGCCGCAGCCGGTGTGCACGGGGAGGCCGCGCGCACGCACGGCCTCCGCGCGCGGGTCCTCGTCCGCGTCACTGCGCAGGTCGACGACTGCCGCGACCTCGACGCCCGCATCGGCGAGATCGAGGGCGACGCCGTAGCCGTCGCCGTTGGCCGTGACGCACACCGCGCGCCGGCCGGGACGGACGGCATACAGGCGCATGAGGCGCTGCACGCCCGATCCGAGCGCGATGCCGGGCAGGTCGTTGTACCGGAACACGGCCGGCTGGCCGATCGTGCCGGTGGCGACGACGAGTTGCCCGGCACGCAGTTTCGTCATGCGATTGCCGTGTACGAGCGCGAGCATGTTGTCCGCGAAGCGGCCCGTACAGAGCGTCCCCGTCAGGACCCGAATGTTGCCGTGCGTCTTCACGCGGGCCACGAGCTCGTCACGGGTCTGCTGGCCGGCGCAACCGTCGGCGTCGAACCGGTGGTAATTGAGGCCGCCGCCAAGCATGGCCTCGCGCTCGACCAGGATCGTGTCGGCGCCCGCGTCGGCCGCGGCCAGCGCGGCGGACAGCCCGGCAACGCCGGCACCGACGATGGCCACGTCGCAGAACGCGTACTGCTTGTCGTAGTAGCCGTGACTGGCCCGCGTGTTGACGGAGCCGAGACCCGCGGCGCGGCGAATGAATTTCTCCCAGAAGTCCCAGGCGCCCTTCGGCCGGTGGAACGCGCGGTAGTAGAAGCCGACGAAGAAGAAGCGCGAGAACTTCTCCATGACGCGTCCACGGTCCTTCTCCAGGCTGCCGCTGTAGTGCTGTCCCGTGACCCGCAACCCGTCGCTCACCGGCAGGGACTCCGCCGGCACGTTCGGCTCGTCGGGAAGCTGCACGAGCGTGTTGGCGTCCTCTCCCGTCAGGGTGAACGGCCCGCGCGGGCGGTGGTACTTGAGCGAGCGTCCCATGAGCCAGTCGCCCTGGCCGAGTAGCGCGGCGCCGACGGTGTCGCCCACGAAGCCGGACACGGCTCGGCCTTCGAAGGAGAAGCGGACGGGCCGATCGCGTTCGATCAGTGAACCCCAGGGTTCGGGCAGTCGTTCACTCATTTGCTCTCGCCTCCCCATGCGGTGGCTTCCGGCGCGGTCACGTCCATGCGCACGCGGAAGACCTCCGAGGCCGGATACGTGCGCAGGATTTGGTCACGGACGGTATCGCGCTCGGCGATGAACCAGTACCCGGAGGTCACGTGCAGCCACCACTCCCGGACGACACCGGCCGTGTTGTTCTGCATGAATACCCAGTCGGCCCACGGCTCGGCCCCGGCGTCCGCTGCCGGTTGCGGTATCACTTCGCCGCCGTAGGCGAACTCCTGGATGTTGCGTGGCCCGTTGAGCGGGCAGTTCATGACTTTCATTGATTCGCTCCCGGTCAGTCCCGGATCAGTGTCCGACGGAGGCGGCGCCGCGCTCGCCGACCTGGTCGAAGCGCAGGAAGCGCTGCATGTCGAAGGGCGAGAGAATGTCCGGCACGCGGTCGGTCGCCACCGTTTCCGCCATGCGCTTTCCGGCCACCGGCGTTGCCTTGAAACCCCACGTGCCCCAGCCGGAATCGATGTAGTAGTTGCTCAGCGGCGTCCGGCCCATGATCGGCGAGAAGTCCGGCGTCATGTCGGTCATGCCGGCCCACTGGCGCATGAAGCGCACCTCGCCGAGGAACGGGAACAATTCCAGCACATGGGCGATCAGCCCTTCCTTGAAATCCAGTGTCGAGCGCGTGAAGTAACCCGGGTACGGATCGCCCGCACCGCCCATCACGAGTTCCCCGCGGGCGGTCTGCCAGATGTAGGTGTGGAGGCTGCCCGAGACGATGATGGGATCGAGAAACGGCATCAGCGGTATCGAGACGCAGGCCTGCAGCGGCGTCGTGCGGATCGGGAGCCGCAGTCCGGCCATGTCGCCGACCCGGCTCGACGAGCCGGCCACCGCCTGCAGTACGCGTCCGCACTGGACGGTGCCGCGGCTGGTCTCGACGGCCGTGATGCGATCACCGTCGCGCTGGAACCCCGTCACCTCGGTGTGCTGGTGGATCTCGACGCCGCGTGTCGACGCGCCGTGCGCGTATCCCCAGGCCATCGCGTCGTGGCGCACCGTGGCACCCGGCGGGTGGTGCAGGGCGCCGAGGATCGGCCAGCGGGTGTTCTTCGAGAGGTCGAGCTGCGGGCAGAGCTTGCGGATCTCGTCCGGGTAGATGAGCTCTGACTTCACGCCCATGTGCTTGTTCACTTCCGCACGCCAGCGCATGGTGCGCAGGGCTGCATCGGAATGGGCGAGCGTCAGGTGGCCGCGGTTCGAGACCTGCAGGTTGAAGTCGAATTCCTGCGACAGTCCCGACCAGAGGTGCATCGCCTCGTCGTAGAAGGCAACGCCCTCCGGTGTCAGGTAGTTGGAACGGATGATCGCCGTGTTGCGCGCCGTGTTGCCGCCGGCGAGGTACCCCTTGTCCAGCACGGCGACGTCCGTGATGCCGTGCACCTTCGCGAGGTAGTAGGCCGCGGCGAGTCCGTGCCCGCCCGCGCCGATGATCACGACGTCGTAGCTCGACTTGAGCTCGGGCCGCTTCGGCAGAACCGGCTGGGGCTTGTACTCGCTGCGCAGACCGTATTTCAGCAGGCCGAATGGCATGGCTCGACTCCCTCGGAATCAGCGCGCTCGCACGCGCCTCGTGATGCGGTATTCGTGCAGCCGCAGGCGGCGTCCGCGGGTCCGGCCCACGGGCGATGCGGCCGCGACAGCGCGCCGGTTCCGCTCAGCTCCACGGGAACGGACTGTGTGACGTCGGGTGCAGCTCGCCCTGCGCGTAGCGGCCGAAACGAAATGGCAGCAGCAGGCGGCTGTCCTCGCCCATGATCTCGCGGGCGACGAGCGCGCCGACACCGATCATCTTGTAACCGTGGTTCGAATCGGCGATGAAGTAGCAGTTCTGCCGAAACGTGTCGAACACCGGAAAGTTGTCCGGCGTGAAGCAGCCGATGCCGCCCGACGGCTCACGCTTGTACTGGCCCAGCGTCCCGGAGAACCGCTGCTGGCAGAACGCCAGCGCGGACACCCACATGTGCGCGAACTCGGGGCCCATCACGAAGTCCGGCGACTCCGTGCCGTACGGGTCGACATGGACGTCCTCCGGCTCCTGCTCGACCTTGACCGGGGCCGCACCGCCCTGGACGCCACCGAAGTGGAAGTCGGGCTTGTAGTAGATGCCCCACATCCGGTCGGTGATCAGTGAGCCGTCCTCGTCCGAGTTCAGGGGCTGGTCGCTGTCGACGTGGATCACCGGCGGCATATCCCCTGCATTCGTCTTCAGCGTGTCCGGGTCGACGCCCAGGGTCCCCTCCTGCAGGCTCCAGTAGGTCCACATGCGCACGTTCTCGTGATCCTGGCCGTCCTTGCCGTGGATCGTGATGTGCGAGGGGAGTTCGAGCATGTCCCAGAAGTGCTTGACCCAGGGGCCTGCACCGACGACGACGTAGTCGGTCTCGATCGTGCCCTTGCTGGTCTCGACCGCGGTTACCGAGTCATTGTCGGTGCGGAAGCCGTTGACCTGCACACCGGTGATGATGCGCACGCCCTCGGCTTCGGCCTTGCCGGCGAGACCGTACATCGATGCGGTGTTGTTGGCGTAGCCGCCCTTCTTTTCGTGCAGCACCGACGTGGTGCCGGGGGCCTTCCAGTCGTCGAAGATGCCACGCATGTAGTCGCGTGATTCCTGTTCGCCCTCGATGAATTCGGACGTGTATCCGATCTGACGTTGCTGCTCGGCGATCGACGCGACATCCTCGTGCATGGACTCGGGACTGACCTGCATGTAGCCGACCGGGTGATAGTGGAACGCCTCCGGGTCGCTCTCCCAGACACCGACGCTGTGCGCCATCAGCTCGCGCATGGCCGGCTGGAAATAGTTGTTGCGGATGACGCCGCAGGCGATGCCGGAGGCACCGGCGGCGATCCCGGACTTGTCGAGCACGACGATATCCCTGCCGTCGCCCCGCCCGCGGGCGCGCAGTTCGCGGGCGAGATGCCAGGCGGTGCTGAGGCCGTGAATGCCGGCGCCGACGATCACATAGGGGGAGCGGGTGGGGAAACTCATTGCGGTAGCGTCTCGCTGTTGGTGTTTCCGGCACGTTGCGCCGTGTGGAATCCGCCCTCAAGAGATATAATTTCCAACCCAGTTGAATGAAATTCACCAGGTGCGCGCATGTACCGGCGATTGCCACCGATGGCGGCCCTGCGTGCGTTCGAGGCTGCGGCGCAGCTGCTCAGCTTCAAGCAGGCGGCGGCGCAACTGTATCGGACGCCCTCGGCGATCAGCCACCAGATCCGGCGGCTCGAGGACGAGCTCGGTACGCCCCTGTTCCATCGCGATCCGCACGGCCTCCGGCTGACGGAGGCCGGGCGGACCTACCTCGAGTCGGTCCATGCAGCGCTCGACGGGCTCGGGGACGCCACCACCCGCCTGCGCCGCGAGCACGGCGAGGGACCGGTGACCATCAGCCTGTTCCCGAGCCTGGCCGTGCGGTGGCTCATCCCGCGGCTCAACGATTTCCGGGAGTGCCATCCCGAGGTCGAGATCGAGCTGGTGAGCTCCGTGCGCCAGGCGGATTTCGAGGGCGGCGTGATCGACGCGGCCATCCGCTTCGGTGCGGGCCAATGGCCGGGATTGCGCTGTGACGCGCTCATGGTGGAGGAGTGCTTCCCGGTATGCAGTCCGGCCGTCGCGGCCGGCCCGCCGGCCCTCGAGAGGCCGGTCGACCTGGCTCGTGCGATCCTGCTGCACAACGGCGCACACCCGCGCGAATGGGCGCAATGGCTCGCCGCCGCGGGGATCGCGGGCGTGAGTGCCGAGCGTGGACCGGTCTTCGACGCCTCCAACGAGGTCCTGGCGGCGGCGGCGAACGGGATCGGGGTAGCCCTCGGCCGGCGTCCGCTCATCGAGGGGGATATCGAGGCGGGCCGCCTGGTGGCGCCATTCGAGGTCAGCGTGCGTACCCCCGGGCGCTACTGGCTCGTTGCACCCGAGGCCACGGCCGAGCGGTCGGCGCTCGCGGCCTTCCGCGAATGGCTTCGCGGGCAGGTTGGCTGACCGCGCGTTCCGTGCCCGTCGATGGACCGTGTCGGGGCCGTGCCTCGCCGGTTTTGCGCTCAGCGCCGGGAGATGCCGGGTTGCGGATGCAATGCCGTCGTCTTATGGAGAGGGTGTGTCGGTTTCCCGATAGAGATTATCCCTGCGAGTGGGGGACGCTGCATCAAGCTGTGACAATCGCAATTCCTGGTTGACCTGCCACAGCATGACAAGAACCACACATCGACCAGGGCAGGGGCGACACATGCTGGATCGAACGTTCGTTGTCCCCGATACCGCCCGTCGCCGGTCCGCGACCCGCAAAGCCCGATAGGGAAGCGGCGCCGCGATGGATATCGTCCAGTTCTTTTTTCACAACCTGGACCACATCGGGTTCCTGACGCTCCAGCATCTCTCGATCGTCGTGGTGGCCGTGGGTCTCGCCATCCTGACCGGTGTCCCGATCGGAATCGCCATCACGCAGAGCCGGGCCGTCGCCGACAAGGTACTGTACGTCGCGTCGATGATCATGACGATCCCCTCGATCGCGCTGTTCGGAATCATGATCCCGATCCTGTCGACGGTCGGCGAGGGCATCGGTTACCTGCCGGCCGTGATCGCGGTGCTGCTGTACTCGCAGTTGCCGATCATCCGCAATACGTATACCGCCATCACCAACGTCGACCCGGCGCTGCGCGAGGCCGCGGTCGGCATGGGCATGACCGCGTGGCAACGCCTGCGCCGGGTCGAGATTCCCATTGCCGTGCCGGTGATCATGGCCGGGGTGCGCACGGCCGTCGTGCTCAACATCGGCGTGACCGCGATCGCCGCCTACATTGGCGCGGGCGGCCTGGGTGAGCTGATCTCGCGCGGGATCTCGCAGACCGACCCGCGCCAGCTTGTGACCGGTGCGGTTGCGGTGAGCGTTCTTGCGATCATTGCCGACTACGCGCTGCTGTGGCTCCAGAAGCGGCTGACGCCGCGCGGACTCCATGTGCGGGAGGGAACATGATCCGGCTCGAGCAGTTGACCAAGGTATTCCAGACCGATCACGGCAGCGTAACGGCGGTCGACCACGTGAGCCTGGAGGTCCCGGAGGGCGATATCTGCGTCCTTCTCGGACCCTCCGGCTGCGGCAAGACCACGACGATGAAGATGGTCAATCGCCTGATCGCGCCGACCTCCGGCAAGATCTACATCAACGACAAGGATACGGACGAGTACGACCCGGTCGAGCTGCGCCGCAACATCGGCTATGCGATCCAGCAGATCGGTCTGTTTCCGAACATGACGGTCGAAGAGAACATCACGATCGTCCCGGACCTGCTTGGGTGGGACAAGAAGCGCTGCCGCGAGCGGGCGCGCGAGCTCCTCAACATGGTGGCGATGGAGCCGGACCAGTTCCTCAGGCGGTACCCGAGCGAGCTGTCCGGTGGCCAGCAGCAGCGCATCGGTGTCGTCCGCGCGCTCGCCGCGGATGCGCCGGTCATGCTCATGGACGAGCCGTTCGGTGCCATCGATCCGATCAATCGCGAGGTCATCCAGGACGAGTTCCTGCGCATGCAGGAGCAGCTGCGCAAGACGATCATGTTCGTCAGCCACGACATCGACGAGGCGGTCAAGATGGGCAACGGAATTGCCATTTTCCGTGGCGGCAGCCTGGAACAGTACGCCGCCCCGGACGAGCTGCTGGCGTACCCCGTGAACGATTTCATCGCGGATTTCGTCGGCGGCGACCGCACGCTGAAGCGCTTGAGGCTCGCGCACATCGAGGACGCCATGAGCATCGAGACGCGCACCGTCGGACTCGACGATTCGCTGGACAAGGCGCGGGACCTGCTCGAGAGCACCGGCGTCGAGGCCGTGGTCGTGCTCGACGGCCAGCGTCACCCGCGTGGGTACGTGGATCGGCGCGTGGCGATCCAGGGTGAGGGCACCGCGGGCGAGAACCTGCTGCCGTTGGCATTCACGGTCAAGCGACGCGATGACTTGCGCACGGCCGTTTCGCAGATGTTCGCACACGATACCCGCTGGGTCGCGGTTCTCGACGACCACGGTCGCTACGCCGGCTTCGTTACGCAGGCATCGATCACCGAACTCCTCGGCACCGGCAGCCGCCGGCCGGCCACGGCGTAGGGCGCGCGGCATGGCGGCGGCGAGCGGCACCCTGCGGAGATCCGGCCCCACGCACCGGGGGCTGCGCAACCTTGGCCTGGTGGCCATCTTCGCGTTCGGCGCGTGGGTGCAGGCCACGGGCCTGATCCACGCCATGCTCAGCCAGTGGGACGACATCCTCTACCTGGGCAAGCAGCACCTGGAACTGGTCGGCATCTCCTGGATCCTGGCCGTGGCCGTCGGCATCCCGTTGGGTGTGTTGCTCACGCGGCGCTCGGTCCGGCGCAATTCGGAGACGATCCTGCAGGTCGTCAATACGGGCCAGACGATCCCGACGCTGGCGGTTCTGGCGTTGTCGATGAGCGTGCTCGGGATCGGTTTCTGGCCGTCGATCTTCGGTCTCTGGATCTATTCGCTGTTGCCCATCGTCCGCAACACCTACCAGGGGATCCTCGCCGTGCCGGGCCACCTGCAGGAGGCGGCGGTCGGCATGGGCATGACGCCGCCCCAGATCCTGTGGCGCGTGGAACTGCCGAACGCGCTCTTCGTGATCTTCGCCGGCATGCGTACAGCGCTCGCGATCAACGTGGGCACGGCGCCGCTGGCGTTCCTCATCGGCGGCGGCGGGCTCGGCGAGCTCATCTTTACCGGGATCGCGCTGGACCAGCAGACGATGATGCTCGCGGGCGCGATACCCGTCGCCCTGCTGGCGGTGATTCTCGACTTCATGATCGGGCTCGTGCAGTTCTGGCTCGTGCCCAAGGGCGTCAATCCGCTGCGGGGCAGTCGCTGATACACGCGACCGACACTCACATGAACGAAAGCCAAACGGGGTACTGACATCATGATTCGACACTTCAAGACTCTCGCCTGTGCACTCGCGCTCACGGCGTTGACCGTGGGTACTGCCAGCGCCACGATCACGGTCGGCGGCAAGAACTTCACCGAGCAACTGCTGATGGCCGAGATGACGCAGGAACTCCTCTCTGCTCACGGCTTTGACGTCGACAAGCGCGACGGCATGGGCTCGACCGTGCTGCGCAAGGCGCAGCTCAACGGCCAGGTCGACGTGTACTGGGAGTACACGGGCACCTCGCTCGTGACCTACAACAAGATGTCGTCCAAGGGGCTGTCGCCGGAGCAGACGATCGACAAGGTCCGCAAGGCCGACGCCAAGAAGGGCCTCGATTGGCTGCAGTGCTCGAACGCCAACAACACGTACGCGCTGGCCGTGAAGAACGGCGATTCGGAGACGAAGGACCTGAAGACGCTCTCCGACATGGCGGCGGCGTACCGCAACGGCCGCAAGATCAAGATGGCCGTCAACGCGGAGTTTCCGCACCGCGAGGATGGCCTGATCGGGCTGCAGAAGAAGTACGATTTCGACGTGCCGCGCGCGATGCAGGCACCCATGGACAGCGGGCTCACGTACAAGGCCCTGAAGGAAGGCGAGGCCAACATCGCGCTCGTGTTCGCGACCGACGGCCGGATCTCCGCCTTCAACTTCCGCGTCCTGAAGGACAACAAGGGCTTCTTCCCGAACTACGCCCTGTGCCCGGTCGTGCGTGACGATACGCTGCAGAAGAATCCGGAGCTCAAGGATCTGCTCGAAAGCATGGCGAGCAAGATCGATACGCACACCATGCAGCGGCTCAATGGCATGGTCGACGTCCAGAAGAAGAGCATCGAGGACGTGGCGCACATGTTCCTCAAGGAGAACGGGCTGCTGTAGCCCGCGGCGGCCCGGGCGGGCCGTCCAGGCAACATCGTGGGGGCCGGCCTCGTGCCGGCCCTCATTCGTTACCGTGGTCGGCCGCGGCCACGAACCTGTGGACACGGGCTGGCAACGGGCGATAATCCGCACGCCACGGATATCATGAACGATGGAGACGGGCAGCATGAGAGACGGGCACATCCTGAGCGTGGCCGCCGCGCAGATCGAAAGCCACCTGGGTGACCTCGAGGGCAATGTGCGCAAGCACCTGGCAGTCATTGCCGAGGCGCGTGCCGCCGGCGTGGAGGTGCTGGTGTTTCCGGAGATGTCGCTCACCGGGCACGGGGCCGGCAACGACATGCTCAGTCTGGCGCTGCGGCGCGACGATCCGATACTGGCGCGTATCGGTGAAGCCGCGGGCGACATGGTGGCCGTTGTCGGGATCATGGAGGAGGGGCCGGCGGCCCAGTTCTACAACACCGCGATCGCGCTCACGGCCGCGGGGCAGCCGTTCCTGCACCGCAAGATCAACCTGGCCACGTATGGTCGGCTGGAAGAGGGCAAGCATTTCGCGACCGGGCGCTACGTCGACACCTGGGAGCTGGGCGGTCCGTGGCGCTCCTCCGTGATGATCTGTGCGGACCTGTGGAACCCGGGGCTCATGAACCTCGTGGCCCTGCACGGGTGCACGGTGCTGTTCACGCCGATCAGCTCCGCGCTCGAGGCCGTGGGCGGTGAGTTCGACAACCCGTCCGGGTGGCACCTTGCCGTTCGCTTCTACGCCATGGTGTACGGCCTGCCGATCGTCATGGCCAATCGCGTCGGTGCCGAGGGCGATCTGCGTTTCTGGGGCGGCTCATGTGTCGTCGACCCCTTCGGACACATGCTGGCGGAAGCCGAGGGTAACGGCGAGGAACTCGTGCGGGTCGAGGTCGATTACGAGGCCGTGCGCCGTGCACGGTACCTGCTGCCCACTGTGCGCGACTCGAACCTGGGCCTGGTCCTGCGCGAGGCCCAGCGGCTCGAGGGCATGATCGGGGTGCCCACCTCGGTGCGCAACACCTGAGCGGCGTGCCGCCCGGCCGCGTTCGATCAGCCGGCGCGCTGGGCGGTGTCCTTCAGGCGTTCCTCGCGCGGCGTGTGCCCGAAATAGGCCCGGTAGCATGCGCCGAAGTGCGATTGCGAGACGAAGCCCGACGCGAGTGCCACATTGAGGATCGACAGACCCGTCTCGAGGAGCAGGATCCGGGCGTGCTCGAGCCGGAGCCGCATGTAGTAGTCGCGCGGCGTGCAGCCGCGATGATGCCGGAACAGGCGTTCCAGCTGGCGCCGGGAGACGCCGATCCGGGCGGCGATCCGCCCGGTCGGCAGCGGCTGTTCCACGTGGGTCTGCATGAGGTCGATCGCCGCCGCGAGCTTCGGGGCACGGGCGCGCAGGCGGATCTGCTCGGTCATCGGCTGGCGGTCGGAAGCGGCACGAATGCGCCCGTGAATGAAATTGTTGGACACGGCCTCGGCCAGGTCCTCGCCGTGGTCGGTGGCGATCAGGTGCAGCATCAGGTCCATGGCCGCGGCGCCGCCCGAGCAGGTGTAGCGGTCGCGGTCGATCTCGAACAGGCTTCCCGTGACATTCAGTTCCGGATAGGCCTCGGCCAGGGCGGGCAGGCTCTCCCAGTGCGTGGTGCATCGGTATCCGGCGAGGAGGTCCGCGCGCGCGAGGACGAACGTGCCGGTGCTGAGCGCGCCAATGGGCGTACCGGCCTGGGCCCGCTCGCGCAGCCAGGCAAGCGCGTGCGGATCGGCGAACGCATGCGGTTCGAGGCCGCTGCAGACGAACAGCGCGTCCAGCGCCGGGGCCTGCGCGAGCGGCCCGTCGGGCAGAACCCCGATGCCATTGCTCGCGTGAACGGGGTTCCCGTTGGCCGAGAACAGGTGCCAGCGGTACAGATCGGATCCCGATAGCCAGTTCGCGGCGCGCATGGGCTCGATGAACGAGGAGAAGGTCATCATCGGGAAGTCCGGGATCAGGAGGAGCCCGATCGCGCGGATGCCGCTGGGGTGGAAGGCGGGTTGCACCAGCATGGGGTGAGGATACGCCGCTGATGTCGCAATTGCGACATCCGAGGATGAAGCCGGTTGCGGAGAGTGCCTTGTTCCCCAGCGTATCGTCCGATCCTGTGGAGATACAGGATGTCGCTCTTGCAAGAATGAAGCGGCCGCGCTTGTGGTTTGATGATCCGCACGGCCGGGACGGCTTGCCGCGGGCCGCAGGAGACCCGCAATGACACGTGCACAACGTCGACGTGGCACCGGGCGGCGCATTGCCGGCGCCATCCAGCAGCTTCCGTGGCGGGACGTCGAGAACCATTTCCCGCCGATGGACGTGCTCCGCCCGGAGCACGTCGAGCTGATCCACGAGAGCTCGCTGCGCATTCTCGAAGAGTTCGGCGTCGAGATGATGAACGCCGAGGCACGCTCGATCCTCGAGCAGGCGGGCGCCGAGGTGGACCATGCCACGGGCGTCGTGCGCCTCGACCGCGGGCTGGTGGAGCGCCAGGTTGCGCTGGCGCCCTCGAGCTTCACCCTCACGCCACGCAACCCGGAGCGCGCAATCGTGCTCGGCGGGGAGCACATCAATTTCACGCTCGTGGCGGGACCGCCCAGCGTGCACGACTGCGAGCGCGGGCGCCGGGCCGGCAACTACCGGGACTACTGCGACCTGGTCCGCCTCGCCCAGAGTCTCAACATCATCCACCTGATCGGCAACCAGCCGACCGCTCCGCAGGAAATGCCGGCGGCGAGCCGGCATCTGGACACGTATCTCGCCAACCTCACGCTGACCGACCGCGTGTTCCACTGTACGGCGATCGGCGAGCAGCGCGCGCTCGACGGCATTCGCATGATGGCGCTCGCGCGTGGCATCGGGCTGGACGCCATTGCCGACTCCCCGGGCGTGCTCACCGTCATCAACGTGAACTCCCCGCGCCGCTTCGACGACGCCCTGACGCAGGGGCTGATCACCATGGCGCGTCACGGCCAGGCCGTGGTCGTCACGCCGTTCACGCTCATGGGTGCAATGACACCGGTGACACTTCCCGCGGCCCTGGCCCAGCAGAACGCGGAGGCCCTTGCCGGAATCGCGCTGACGCAACTCGTGCGTCCCGGCGCGCCCGTGGTCTATGGCTCCTTTACGTCCAACGTCGACATGCGCACGGGGGCCCCCGCGTTCGGAACTCCGGAGAACGCCAAGGCCAACCTCGCCGGGGGCCAGATGGCGCGCCGCTACGGGCTGCCGTACCGGACCAGCAACGCCAATGCCAGCAACGTGGTCGATGCGCAGGCCGCGTACGAGACCGAGATGGCCCTCTGGGGCGCGGTCATGGGCCGGGCCAACCTCGTGTACCACGCCGCCGGCTGGCTCGAGGGCGGGCTCACGGCGTCGTTCGAGAAGGTGATCCTGGATGCCGAACTGCTGCAGTCCATGGCCGAGACGCTGGTGCCGGTCGAGGTCAGCGACGATACGCTCGCGCTGGAAACGATCCGCGATGTCGCCCCCGGCGGCCACTTCTTCGGCACCGGCCACACCATGGAGCGGTTCGAGACGGCGTTCTATCGCCCGCTTCTGTCCGACTGGCAGAATCACGACGCATGGGAGGCCGCCGGCGCTAAGGATGCGACGCAGCGTGCGACGGAGATCTGGAAGCGACTGCTGGCGGAGTACGAAGAGCCCCTGATGGATCCGGCGATCCGCGAAGGCCTGGACGATTACGTGGGTCGTCGCAGGGAGCAGATCGAGAGGGAAGGGCTGGGCAGCGAGTAGGCTTGACAGCGCGTTTCGGCGGTGTCGATATGCGGGTCGCCCGTGGCCCGCGCCGCGCCCCCGAAACGCGTGTCGTTGTCAGGTAACCTCGGGTCGCCGGCACGCCAGCAGGGGGGTCGGGCTGGGCCTACGCTAGCGAGTTGTTGCACGCTTCAGGCGCTTCGGCGGGCGGATCGCAACGGGGAATCCAGGGGAAAGACCGATGTCCGACGATCAAGACGAAATCGATCTCGAATCGCTCTCGGACGACGAGCTCGTCGAGCAGATGCATGATGACCTCTACGATGGTCTCCAGGAGGAGATCGTGCAGGGGACGAACATCCTTCTGGGCCGGGGCTGGTCTGCGTCGAAGGTGCTCGATGAGGCGCTCGTCGCGGGCATGACCATTGTCGGTGTCGACTTCCGCGATGGCATCCTGTTCGTGCCGGAAGTGCTCATGGCCGCCAACGCAATGAAGGGTGGCATGCGAATCCTGCGGCCCTTGCTCGCGGAGACGGGAGCGCCGTCGATCGGCAAGGCCGTCATCGGCACCGTCAAGGGCGATATCCATGACATCGGCAAGAACCTCGTCGCCATGATGTGGGAAGGCGCCGGCTTCGAGGTCGTCGACATCGGCATCAACAAGCCGGTCGATGACTTCATTGCCGCGCTGGAGGAGCACAAGCCGGACATCCTGGGCATGTCGGCCCTGCTGACGACGACGATGCCGTACATGAAGGTGGTCATCGACGACATGGTCGAGAAGGGCATTCGCAACGACTACATCGTACTGGTTGGGGGTGCACCGCTGAACGAGGAGTTCGGCGAGGCCATCGGTGCCGATGCATACTGCCGGGATGCGGCCGTGGCCGTGGATACGGCCAAGGAGATGATCAAGCAGCGGCGCTCGGCCGCGGGCTGATTAGGACAGGACGCGCAGGGGGCGGCAGCGGATGGCGGTCGCCGGCGCTCGCATACTCATCCTGGCCTGCGGGGCGCTCTCGCACGAGATCGTGGCCCTGATTCGGGCCAATGGCTGGGACAACTTCGCCGTGCAGTGCCTGCCCGCGGACCTGCACAACCGGCCGTCGGAAATCCCCGAAGCCGTGCGCGCGAAGCTGCGTGAAGCGCGCTCGCGCTACGACCACGTGTTCGTGGCGTATGCCGACTGCGGGACCGGTGGACGGCTCGACTCGGTGCTCGCCGAGGAAGGGGTCGAGCGCCTCCCGGGTGCTCATTGCTACGAGTTCTTTGCCGGATCGCACGCGTTCCACGCCCTGGCCGACGAGGAACCGGGCACGCTCTACCTGACGGACTTCCTCGCGCGGCATTTCGAGCGGCTGATGATCCGGGGCATGGGGCTCGATCGACACCCGGAGCTCCTGTCGATGCTGTTCGGCAATTACCGGCGCGTCGTCTACCTGGCGCAGACCGAGAATCCGGAACTGCAGCAGCAGGCGCGGGCCGCGGCGGAGCGCCTCGGCCTGCAGTACGAGTATCGCTACACCGGTTACGGGGACCTCGCGGCCACGCTGCGCGCGAAACACGAACGGGCTGTCGACGAAAAGGCGATCGAATGGCGGCAAAGCTGATCACGGTCTACTGGCGGGACATCCCGGCCCAGGTCATCGCGAAGAAGGGCCGCGAGTCGGCCAAGGCGATGCTGTCGGCCCGCTTTCAGGAGGCCATCGACCGTGCGGCGATGCGGGCCGGTCGCGGCAGCACGGATGCGTACCTGGCCGACTGGCGCCGTGAGCCGCGCCCCTGCGGGGACGACCTGCAGGCCGAGGCGGACGCGGCCGTCCAGGCACTCGAGGCCGAGTTTTCGGACGAGGACCTGGATGCGCTGGCAAAGGCCCGGGGCGTGCGCCAGCCGGCGACGTGAGTGGCTTGCGGGCTCCCGTCAGCGACGGGAGATATCGTTTCGGTAATGCGGGCGCCGCGCCCGCGACGGAGGGCAGGCAATGTACGCAGTGCGCCGTTGGTCCGTGCGCCATGCCCGCGGGCTCGAAATCTTCTATGACCTTTTCGAGCGCGCGCTCCTGTTCCTCGAGCCCCTGATCCGCCGCGTCGGTTACGAGCGACTGGAACGGCCGGTCGCGTGGCTCGAGCGGAAGAGCAAGGGGTTCCTGTTCGACTGCCAGATGTGTGGCCAATGCGCCCTGTCACGGACCGGGATGTCCTGCCCGATGAACTGCCCCAAGCAGTTGCGCAACGGCCCCTGCGGAGGCGTTCGGCCCAACGGCATGTGCGAGGTCAAGCCCGACATGCGCTGCGTCTGGGTCGAGGCATGGAGCGGATCGAGCCGCATGAAGGAAGGGGCCACGATCCATATCGTCGACCGGCCGGTGGACCTGACCCTCAAGGGCAAGTCGTCGTGGCTTCGCGAGGTGCGCAGCAAGACCGAGCGCGATCGGCAGGCGCGCCAGGCCGAGCAGGGGCAGGCGGCATGAGGTTCGACGACGAGCCGGTCCCGGGATTCCAGCTCCCGATCCTTCCCGGGCACACGTCGCCGGGTCGCCTGGAGCGCGTGCTCCGCGCGGGGCGTTTCGCGGTGACCGCCGAAATCGCGCCCCCCGACTCCGCGGACCCGAACGAGGTCTACCTGCGCGCGCGCATCTTCGACGGCTACGTCGACGCCATCAACGCCACGGATGGATCGGGCGCGAACTGCCACATGTCATCCGTCGGGGTGTGCTCGCTGCTCACGCGCGAGGGCTACGCGACGATCATGCAGGTGTCCTGCCGCGACAAGAACCGGATCGCCATCCAGGGCGATGTGCTGGGCGGCGCGGCCATGGGCGTTGCCAACGTGCTGTGCCTGACCGGGGACGGCGTCCAGGCGGGGGACCAGCCCGAGGCGAAGCCCGTGTTCGATCTCGACTGCATGTCCCTCCTCGAGACCGTGCGGATGATGCGTGACGACGGCCATCTGCGCAGTGGCCGTCGCCTGACCTACACGCCCAAGCTGTTCCTGGGAGGTGCGGCCAACCCGTTCGTACCGCCGTACGAGTTCCGGCCCGAGCGCCTCGCCAAGAAGGTGGCGGCGGGGGCCCAGTTCGTGCAGACCCAGTACTGCTACGATATCGATATGCTCCGGCGCTACATGCAGCGCGTCCGTGACCTGGGACTGCACGAGCAGGTCTTCATCCTCGTCGGGGTGGGCCCGCTGGCATCGGCCAACGCGGCCCGCTGGATCCGGGCACACGTGCCGGGCGTACACATCCCCGACGAGATCATCGACCGACTGGCGGGTGCCGAGAAGCCGCGCCTCGAGGGTCGCAAGATCTGCGTGGAACTCATTCAGCAGATCCGCGAAATCGAGGGCGTGCACGGCGTCCACGTCATGGCCTATCGGCAGGAAGAGGCCGTGGCCGAGATCATCGACGCCTCCGGCGTCCTCGAGGGCCGAGTGCCCTGGCATCCCCATCGCGACACGCAAACCGAACAGCAGAGGGCCGCATCATGACCGAGACCGTCGTCAGCTCAGCCAGGAAGGAATGGGTGATCGGGTTCGAGCGACCGTTCACGGTCATCGGCGAACGCATCAACCCGACCGGCCGCAAGCTGCTCGCACAGGAGATGGCGGCGGGCGACTACTCGCGGGTCAAGGCGGATGCCCTGGCCCAGGTCCAGGCGGGCGCACACATGCTCGACGTCAATGCCGGCATCCCGCTTGCCGACGAGCCCGCGATCCTCGCGCAGACGGTGCAGCTCGTGCAGTCGCTGGTGGACGTGCCGCTGTGCATCGACTCATCGATCGTCGCCGCGCTCGAGCGTGGCCTCGAGGTCTATCGCGGCAAGGCGCTGTTGAACTCCGTCACCGGCGAGGACGAGCGGCTCGAGGCCGTACTGCCGCTGGTTAAGAAGTATGGGTGTGCCGTGATCGCAATCTCGAACGACGAGACGGGCATCTCCGAGGACCCGGATGTACGCTTCGAGGTCGCGAAGAAGATTGTCGAGCGCGCCGAGGACCATGGTATCCCGCGTCACGACGTGGTCGTCGATCCACTCGTGATGCCGGTGGGGGCGATCAACACCGCCGGTCGCCAGGTCCGCCACCTGCTCCAGCGCCTGTACGGCGAACTGAAGGTCAATACGACCTGCGGCGCTTCGAACGTGAGCTTCGGCCTGCCGAACCGTCACGGGCTGACGGCGTCATTCATCAGCATGGCCATTACCTCCGGCATGACGTCCGCGATCCTGAATCCGTTGCACACGGAGGTGATGCAGGCGGTTCGCGGCGGCGACGTGATGATGGGGCACGATTCCGACTGCATGCGCTGGATGCGGGCCTACCGTGATCCTGCCCAGGTCCTGGCGGAAGCGGCGGCCACCAGCGGTGGGGGCCGGCGTCGCGGTGGCCGGCGGCGCCGTGGCTGAGGACGACGCCCTCGTCGTATTCAGCCCCTCGGGGCGCCGCGGGCGGTTCCCGATCGGGACGCCGGTTCTTCAGGCCGCCCGCGCGCTGGGCGTCGACATCGACTCGGTCTGCGGCGGCCGCGGCCTCTGCGGTCGCTGCCAGGTTCTGCTCTCCGAGGGCGAGTTCGCGAAGTACGGTGTGGATTCGCGCCCGGAGCACCTGACGCCGTTCTCCGAGACCGAGCAGGATTACGAGGCCCAGGTGGCCCGGCTGCGCACCGGGCGCCGCCTGTCCTGCTCGACGAAGGTCCTCGGCGACGTCGTGATCGACGTGCCCCCGGACAGCCAGGTGCACAAGCAGATCGTGCGCAAGGATCCCGGCGCGTACGATATCGAGCTCGATCCCGTCGTGCGCATGTACTACACCGAGGTCCAGGAACCCTCGATGCACGACCCGTCCGGAGACCTCCGGCGGCTGAAGGAGGCGCTGGAGTTCGAGTGGCGGCTCGAGAACGTGCATCGATGCGACCTGCGCGTGCTGCAGGATATCCAGCCGGCGTTGCGCAAGGGTGATTGGGCGGTCTCGGTTGCGATCCACAACGACAACGAGATCATTGCCGTCTGGCCCGGTTTCTTCGACCAGGTCTACGGTCTCGCCATCGATATCGGTTCGACCACAGTCGCGGCGCATCTGTGCGACTTCTCCAGCGGCGAGGTCGTGGCGTCGGCGGGGATCATGAATCCGCAGATCCGATTCGGCGAGGACCTGATGAGCCGGGTCTCGTACGTCATGATGAACCCGGGTGGTGAGGTGGACCTCACGCGCGTGGTGCGCGAGGCCCTCAACGAACTCGTGGCGTCGGTATGCGAGGAGGCCGGTATCGAGCGTCAGCAGATCATGGAGCTGACGTTCGTGGGCAATCCCGTGATGCATCACCTGCTGCTCGGGATCAATCCCGTCGAGCTCGGCGGAGCCCCGTTCGCGCTGGCCACGGACGAGGGCACCACGCTGTGGGCATCCGAGCTCGACATCAGGGCTCACAAGAACGCCCGGGCCTATGTGCTCCCATGCATCGCGGGCCACGTCGGTGCCGATACGGCAGGCGTCGTGCTCTCGGAGAAGCCGTACCTGCGCGACGAGATGACGCTGATCGTGGACGTCGGCACCAATGCCGAGATCGTGCTCGGCGATCGGCGGCAGCTCATGGCCGCCTCGAGCCCGACGGGGCCGGCGTTCGAGGGCGCGCAGATCTCTTCGGGTCAGCGGGCCGCGAACGGTGCCATAGAGCGGGTTCGAATCGATCCGGATACCCTGGAGCCGCGGTTCAAGGTCATCGGCTCTGAGCTGTGGTCGAACGAAGAGGGCTTCGAGGAAGCGGTGGCCGCGATCGGTGTCAACGGGATCTGCGGTTCGGGAATCATCGAGGTCATCGCGGAAATGTACCTCGCGCGCATCATCAGCCACGACGGCGTCGTCGACGGTCGCCTGGCCGACCGCTCGGAGCGCATGGTCGCCGACGGGCGCACGTGGTCCTACGTGCTTTATCGGGGCGAGAACACGATCCGCGTGACCCAGGGCGATGTGCGCGCGATCCAGCTCGCCAAGGCTGCACTGTACGCCGGCGTGCGCCTCCTCATGGACCGCATGCATGTCGACACCGTTGACCGGATACGCCTGGCCGGTGCATTCGGAAACCACATCGACGTCAAGTACGCGATGATCCTGGGCATGATCCCCGACTGCGACCTCGGGCAGGTGTCCTCGGCGGGCAACGCCGCCGGCATCGGCGCGCGCATCGCGCTGCTGGACCGCAAGGCACGCCAGGAGATCGAGGAAGTCGTGCGCCGCATCGAGAAGGTGGAGACCGCGATCGAGCCGAAGTTCCAGGAGCACTTTGTCGAGGCCATGGCCATTCCGCACAAGACGGCGCCATACCCGAACCTGTCACAGGTGGTGACGCTGCCCGAGGTGGACCATTCTGCCCAGGGCAAGGTGGGGGGCGACGACGAAGGGCGCCGTCGCCGCCGCCGCCGCCGCGGCTGAACGACGAGGCCCGATTGATGACCGGGCGTGCCTGCCGGCGCCCCTGTCGGGTCCGTCAGTCCCCGGATCCGCTCGCGGCCGGGGTTCCTTCGCGTTCCGCCTCGAGCCGCCCGTCGCTCGCATCCCCCGGCACCGCTGCCGCCGCCGAGACGAAGGCGCGAGCACCCTCGGGTGGCAGTTCGGGTTCCGCGCCTGCGTGGACGGCCTCGTCCATGGTTTCTCCGGTACGCGTGCCGCGCAGACGGCGTTCTTCGCGCGGCGGGATTCCGTAGTAGTCGCGATAGCACTTGGAGAAGTGCGGGGCCGAGACGAAGCCGCAGGCGAATGCAACGTCGACAATGGAGATGGAGGTCTGCAGCAGCAGCTGCCGGGCGCGCGCGAGCCGCAACTCCAGATAGTAGCGCGTCGGCACGCAGTGCAGATGCTTCTGGAAGAGGCGTTCGAGCTGGCGACGCGAGACGCCGACATGCCGCGCGAGCTCGTCCAGGCTGATCGGTTCCTCGATGTTCGATTCCATGATCGACACCGTTTCGATCAGTTTGGGCTGGCTCGTGCCCAGGCGCAGTTGCAGTGGAATGCGCTGGCGGTCATGACGTCCCCGGATGCGCTCGCACGCGAATGCCTCGGAAATCGCGGTCGCGGTGTCGGTTCCGATCTGTTGCGTGATCAGGTTGAGCATCATGTCCAACGGCGCCGTACCACCGGCACTCGTGTACCGGTCCCGGTCGATTTCGAACAGCTCGTAGGACACCACGACGCGCGGGAAGGCCTCGCGCATGCTGGCGATGTTCTCCCAGTGAATCGTGCAGCGATAACCGTCGAGCAGGCCGGCACGCGCGAGGATATGGCTGCCGGTGCACAGTGCGCCGAAGCTCATGCGCTGTTGGCCGAATTTCTTGAGCCATGAAAGGGTGCTGCGGTCGCACGCGCGTTCAACGTCGACACCGGAGCACACGAACAGCGTGTTGAGTCCGGTACCCTCCGAGATGGGTGCGTCCGGGGTGATCTCGAGCCGATTGCTGGCCTCGACCGGTTCCCCGTCGACCGTATACGTGGTCCACTGGTAGAGTTCGGCCCCGGACAGCCGATTGGCCATGCGCAAGGGCTCGATTGCCGATGCGAAGGCGATCATCGAGTATCTGGGTACGAGCAGGAAGCCAAGCCGGATCGGCTTCTGGATCGCGTCGCTGTTGGCCATCGCCGCGTGCTGTCCCCGGGAACGCCTGGCGCCCTTGTCTGTCGCCGCAAGACAACGAATTTATGCCGAATCGCCCCTGTCTCGCAACTGTTTCGCCATGGCGCGCGCCGCGGATCGCGGCGTGCGGCGCGTGAGCACGCGCCTGCGAGCCGTCCAGAAGGGGCGGCTCGCCGCGCTGGGTTCCGCGGCATCGTTTGCGGCGATTCCACCACTCGCTCGCATTGCCTACGACGCGGGTGCGACGCCAGGCACGATCGTGTTGGCCCGCCTGGGGTTCGGCGCAGCGGCGGCGGTCGCCGTGGTCTCGCTGCTGAATCGCCCCTGGAGGATTCCCCGGGGCGAATGGACCGGTACGCTCGCGGTCGCCGTCGCCTGGATGCTCGTTACGGTTGGCTACATGGCGTCGTTCTACTACATTCCCGTCAGTCTCGCCGTGCTGATCTTCTTCACGTTTCCCGTACAGATTGCAGTGGTCGCACCGCTCGTCGAGCGTCGTCCGCCGGACAGGATCACGCTTGGCGGTGCGCTGATTGCGTTCACGGGGTTGCTTCTGGCGCTGGGCCCCGACCTGGGTGTGCTGGACTGGCGCGGCTGCGCGCTGGCGTTCACGGCCGCGATCGGGGCGATGGCGACCTTCATCCTCAGCCAGCGGCTCGTGGTCGAGCAGGACATGTTCTCCTTCAGCTTTCACCTGCACCTGGCCTGTCTTGCGATCATCGGGGTGGCGTTGCCGGGTGTCGGCGTCCCGTCGGTGCCCGCGAATGCCTGGGGCTGGGCAGCGGTTATTGCGGTCGGCGTGTTCTACGTAATGGCGACGCTTCTTCAGTTCGGCGCGATTCGCCTGGCGGGACCTGCGCGGGCCTCCATGGTCTGCAATGCCGAGCCGGTCATCACCATGATTGCTGCTGCGGTCATCCTGGGGGAGCGGCTCGGTCCGTGGCAGGTCACGGGTGCCGCACTCGTGATTGGTGCCGTCGTGCTGTCGGCCCGGGCCGATCAACCGGAGTCCTGATCGTCCGAAAGGCGGGCATGCCGCACCCGGGGAATCCCCGGTGGCGACAGCCGCGGCAGCCCGACTGCAGCATTGCGTTCGCATGACATAGAATGGTCGTGCCCGGACGAACGCGCGCCGCCGTGCAGACTGCGCCGGCACTCCGGGCCACGCTACCCAGGCACACGGATCGGTTACATGGCCATTCATTTCACCGAGGAGGAGTTCGCGCACCGCCGGCGCGCGGTTGCCAACACGCTGGTCGAGCAGGGATTCGACGCCCTGCTGTGCTTTCGCCAGGAGTCGATGTACTGGCTGTCGGGCTACGACACGTTCGGCTACTGCTTTTTCCAATGCCTCGTCATCGATACCGACGGGAACCTGACCCTGCTTGCGCGCGAGCCCGATCGACGGCAGGCGGCACACACGTCGGTCATCGAGGACGTGCGCATCTGGGGCGACCGCGACGGTGCCAATCCCGCCGACGATCTGCGCGACGTGCTCGCGTCGCTCGGATTTCGCGGGCGCAGGCTCGGGATCGAATACGAGGCTTATGGTCTCACCGGGCGCAATGCGCGCCGCCTGGACGCCGCGCTCGATGGCTTTTGCGCGACCGGAGACGCCTCCGATCTGGTGAGCCGGCACCGCGTCGTGAAGAGTCCCACCGAGATGGCCTACATCCGGCGCGCTGCGGGCCTCGCGGACGATGCGCTGGATGCGGCCCTGGCGCTCGCCGGCCCCGGCGCGTGGGAGGGCGACATCCTCGCGGACATGCAGGGTGCGGTGTTCCGGGGCGGCGGCGACTATCCAGGCAACGAGTTCATCATCGGGTCCGGACCGGACGCACTCCTGTGCCGCTACTTTTCCGGTCGGCGCAATCTCGACAGCGACGACCAGCTCACGCTCGAATGGGCGGGTGTGTATCGCCGCTACCACGCGGCCATGATGCGTACCCTTGTCGTCGGTCGGGTACACGAAGAGCATCGCGCGATGCATGCGGCTGCGGCAGATGCCGTGCAGGCCTGCGTCGAGACCTGCGCGCCCGGACGCACCGTGGGCGACGTATTCGACGCGCACGCGCGGGTGCTCGATGCCGCCGGGCTGCGCGCACACCGGCTCAATGCCTGCGGATATTGCATGGGCGCGACCTTCGCGCCGATGTGGATGGACTGGCCGATGTTCTACACGGGCAACCCCGTGGAAATCGTGCCGGACATGGCGTACTTCATCCACATTATCCTGATGAACTCGGACAGCGGGCGCGCAATGACGCTGGGCCAGACCGTCGAGGTGACCGAGGCCGGGGCGGTTCCGCTGCACCGGCACGGTACCGAGCTGTTGCAGGTATAGCGCGCCGCCGGCGGTTCAGGGCGATGTCGTTCCGTTGCCGCCGCCCGCGTGCGCGGCCGCGGGAATCGGCAGCCCGCCCACGATCCAGAGCCAGTCGCCGGGCCCGAGCCGTGGACGGGCAAACGGGTCGAGCGGCTTCTCGAGCCTCAGGCGTCGCACAATGCGCCAGCCCCCGCGCAGGATCAGGCGAATCTCGAGCCCGAACCGACCCGGCAGGCGGCGTGGCAGGTCGGCGCCCTGCTGCAGCCACCACGCGGCCCGGTCGATCTGCCGGGCGAGCAGGGCGCGCACGCGGGCGTCCGGTGCGCCGGAGGCGAGCAGTTCCTCGCTGACATCGTGACGCCCAAGGTCGTGGCGGGGGATGTACAGGCGCGCCCGCTCGACGAAGTCCTGGTGGAGATCCTGCAGGAAATTGACGAGCTGCAGCCCCGTGCAGATGGCGTCGGAGGCGGCGAGGTTTTCCGGCGTGTCCGTGCCGGTGAGGTGCAGGAGCAGGCGGCCGACCGGGTTGGCGGAGCGCTCGCAATAGGCCAGCACCTCGTCGAAGTCGGCGTAACGGTCCTGCGTCACGTCCTGGCGGAACGCGGACAGCAGGTCGCGGAACGGTCCATCGGGCAGGTCGAAGCGTGTGATGCCGTCGGCGAGCGCCTGCCAGAGCGCGTCCTCGGGTGGGCTGCCGTCGAGCGTCCGGTCGAGGTCCTGCTCCATCGCGTCGAGGGCCGCCAGGCGTTCGCGTGCGGGGCGCTCGCCTTCGTCCGCGAGGTCGTCCGCGCGGCGTGCGAAGAGGTAGATCGCGGCCACCGGGCCGCGAATGCGCCGCGGCAGCAGCGTTGATGCCACTGGAAAATTCTCGTAGTGCCCGTGGGCGGCCGTGCGGCAGTGGCGGTACGCGACCGACGGGGTCATGACGCTGTGCTACGATCGGGCGGCTGGGGTTCCCCAGGCGTGGGCAGCATCCAGGGATTCCACGATGAAAAGAGTATTGCGCTCATTCGCCGTCGGCCTTCTCTTCGGCGGTCTGGTCGGCCTGTGGTTCGGCATGAACATCGGCAAGGGACAGCCGTTGCTGTCCAATCCCTTCGCGGAGGTGCCGCTCGCGCAGCAGGCCGGGCGCGCCGCACAGGAGGCCTACGAGGGGGCGAAGCAGGGCGTCGACAAGGCCGGTCGCGCAGCCAAGAGTGCCGGGGATGCCGCCAGGAAGGAATTGTCCCAGTAGCCGCGCGGCAGCCCGAGCCACGCTCCCGTGACCCCGGTGCCGGCAGCAGGCATCGTCCGATCGACAAGGCACGGCGGCGAAATGTCGACGAGGGAGCGGCTAGGGTTTCGATGAGGCCTCCCGCGAGTCGTCCGATTCGTCGTCATTCCCGCCGGTCTCCCCATCTCCTTCCGGACGTGGCACGGCACGCGTCGTCACGTCGATCTGCTGCGGCTCCTCGAGGCTCTTCTTTGGCTGGATACCCATCTCGGTAAAGCGCCGCGCGCCGGGCAGCAGCTGGTGCTCGAGCGAGCCGATGGCGCGATTGTAGCTGTCCACGCTCTGCCGCAGGTTGCGGCCGAGCTTCACGAGGTGATCGGTGAAGGTCACGATGCGTTCGTACAGTGTCGAGCCCTCGCGGCGCAGCCGTTCGGCGTTCTCCGCGACGGCCTGCTGGCGCCATCCGAATGCCACGGTCTTGAGCAGGGCCACGAGATTGTTCGGCGTCGCCAGGATGACCTTCTGACGCAGCGCTTCCTCCTGCAGTTCCGGATACACGTCGAGCGCGGCGCCGAGAAACTGCTCGCCGGGAATGAAGAGCACGACGAATTCCGGCGAATTCTCGAACTGCGACCAGTAGGCCTTGCCGGCGAGTTCACGCACCTTTTCGCGCACGTGTCGGGCGAAGCGTTCCATCTGCGCGCGACGCTCGGTGGCGTCGGGCGCCTGGGTCGCGCTGATGTACGCGTCCAGCGGTGTCTTCGCGTCCACCACGATCTCGCGGGCCTCGGGCATGCGCACGACCATGTCCGGGCGGGTGGTGCCGGACTCGCCCGTGGCCGTCTCCTGCTCGTAGAAATCGCAGTGCTCGACCATGCCGGCGAGTTCGACGACGCGCCGTAGGGTGAGTTCGCCCCACTGTCCGCGGACCTCCGGGCGTCGCAGCGCCTGCACGAGGTTGCTGGTCTCGGCCTGGAGGTGGGTCTGGGTTTCGGCCATCGCGCGCAGCTGTGCCGCCAGCGAGCCGAAGGCCTCCTTGCGATCCTTCTCCACCTGCTGGATCTGGTGCTCGGTCTTCTGCAGGGCCTCGCGGATCGGTTTCACCATGCCCTCGATCGCCTGCTCGCGCCGGGCAAGCTCGGCCTTGGCACCTTCCTGGTACTGCTTCAGGTTCTGCTCGGCGAGCTGCAGGAATTGCTGGCTGTTGCGTTGCAGCGCCTCGCTGGAGAGATGCGAAAACTGCTGGGCGAACTGCTGCTTGAGCTGCTCCGCCTCCTGCCAGAGACCCATGCGCACCTCGACCTCGCCCTGCAGTCGGCTGTTTTCCTGCTCCAGGTAGCGCACGCGGCGGCGCAGCACGAAGTAGGTGACCGCCCACGTCACCAGCGCGGCGACGACGACCGCGAGGGCGATGGCGAGGCTGGCAGTCGTGGTCACGGTGCCTCCGCGGATTCGCGGTCCGGTGCGACGTGTCGCCAGATGTCTTCGGGATGCGCCACGAGGCCGGTCGCACCCCAGCGCGCGGGCGACTGATCGGCCCCGATGTAGCCGAACAGGGCCACGAGCGTGCGCATGCCGGCCGCCCGCCCGGCGGCCACGTCGCGTTCCGCGTCGCCGACGTACATCGTGCGTGCGGGCGATGCGGCAAGCGCGGCGCAGGCGTGCAGCAGCGGCGCCGGGTCCGGCTTGCGCCGCGACAGCGTGTCTCCGGAGACGATGCACGACGCCCGGTCGGCGAGGCCGAGGGATCGCAACAGCGGCTCCGTGAGCCAGCCGGGCTTGTTGGTCACCACGCCCCAGCGCAACTGTGCAGACTCGATGCGATCGAGCAGCGCATCGACGCCGGGGAAGGTGCGCGAGTCGGTCGCGAGGTCGGAACGGTAGCGTTGCAGGAACGCCGTACGCAGGCGTTCGAGCTCGGGCCCGGGGCCGACGTCGGCGAACGCGACGCCGAGCAACCCGGTCGAGCCGTGTGACACGTGCGGGCGCAGGATCTCGAACGGGAGTGCTGTGCGTCCCTCCGCCACCAGCAGGTCATTCAGCGCCCGCACCATGTCCGGTGCCGTATCGACGAGGGTGCCGTCGAGGTCGAACAGGACGGCGTCGAGATCAGCCATCGGCGTCTCCGCCCGGCCGCGTGCAGGCCATCATGTAGTTCACGTCGATGTCGTCCTGAAGCCGGTACCGCGCCGTGAGCGGGCTGTAGGTCACGCCCTGGAACGCGCTGACGTCGAGCCCGGCCTGGCGCGCCCACTGCGCGAGCTCGTGCGGGCGGATGAAACGGGCATATTCGTGCGTGCCCCGCGGCAGCAGGCGCAGCACGTACTCGGCGCCGACGATCGCGAGCAGCCAGGACTTCGGGTTGCGGTTGATCGTGGAAAACACGAGCGTGCCGCGCGGCCGGCACAGGCGGGCGCAGGCCTCGACGACGGATTCGGGATCGGGTACGTGCTCGAGCAACTCCATGCAGGTCACGACATCGCGGCTCGCGGGCTCCGCGTCGGCGAGTGCTTCGACGCCGATCTCGCGGTACTCGATGTCCAGGCCGACGTCGCGTGCGTGCAGGCCGGCCACCTCCAGCGCCGGGCCCGACAGGTCGATGCCGGTGACCGTCGCGCCCCGCTGTGCCATCGATTCGGAGAGTATGCCGCCGCCGCAGCCGACATCGAGTACACGCCGGCCCCGCAGCCCCCCCGCCTGGCGCTCGATCCAGCCCAGGCGGAGCGGGTTGAGTTCGTGCAGCGGTCGGAATTCGCCCACCGGATCCCACCAGTTCGCGGCGAGGGCCGAGAACTTGTCAAGCTCTTCGGGATCGGCGTTTGGTGCCCGTTCGGTGGTCACTGGTGCAATGTCCTCAGTCGCTGGCGGCAATGCGGGCCTGCCACGATTCCGCGCGTGCACGGATGTCGGCCGCATCCAGGGTGACGAGGCGACCGTCACGGACCTGCTGGCGGCCCGCGACCCACACATCGGACACCTGGTGGCGCCCGGCCGAATACACCAGCTGGGAGGTCACGTCGAACACGGGCTGTGTCTCGAGCATGCCGAGGTTCACGGCAACGAGGTCCGCGGCCTTCCCGGCCTCGATCGAGCCGGTGATGTCGTCGATGCCCATCGCCCGCGCACCGTTGATCGTGGCCATGCGCAGCGCGTATTCGGCCGGTACGGCGGCGGCGTCACCCGCGACGGCCTTCGCGAGGAGTGCGGCAGAGCGCATCTCGCCGAACATGTCAAGGTCGTTGTTGGACGCGGCCCCGTCGGTTCCGAGCGCGACGTTGATGCCCGCGGCACGGAGCTTCTCGACGGGGCAGAACCCGCTCGCGAGCTTCAGGTTCGACTCCGGGCAATGGATCACGCTGGCGCCGGCGCGGGCCACGGCGGCAATCTCGTCGTCGTCCAGGTGCACCATGTGCACCGCGGCGAGCGCGGGGGAGAGGAGGCCGAGTCTCTCGAGGCGTGCCAGGGGGCGCGTTCCGTGCTCGCGAACGCTGCTGTCGCACTCGAACGCGGTCTCGTGGACGTGCATCTGGATCGGGACCTCGAGCTCGTCGGCGTAGGTCCGGAGGCGCTCGAGCGGCTCGTCGGACACCGTGTAGGGTGCGTGCGGGCCGAAGGCCGTGCGAACGAGCGGGTGATTCCGGTAGCGGTCGTGCAGCGCGAGGCCTTTCTGGAAGTATTCGTCCGGACCCTGTGCGTACTGGGTCGGAAAGTCCAGCAGGATCATCGCGACGGTGGCGCGCATGCCCGTCTCGGCGGCGAGTCGCGCCGTGACTTCCGGGAAGAAGTACATGTCGTTGAGGCAGGTCGTGCCGCCGGCGAGCATCTCGGCGAATGCGAGTTCCACGCCGTCGTGCACGAACCGCTCGTCGACCCAGCGTCCCTCTGCGGGCCAGATGTGCTCGTGGAGCCACTCCTGCAGCGGCAGGTCGTCGGCCAGCCCGCGCAAGAGCGACATGGCCGCGTGCGTGTGCGCGTTCACCAGCCCCGGCATCAGCGCATGGTCCCGCATGGACTGGACCTCGGCGTCGGGCCAGTGTGCCCCGGCCTCGTCGCCCGGCACGATGTCGAGGATGCGGCCATCGCGCACACCGACCGCGTGATCGCTGAGCACGCGATCGGCGTCATCGACAGTGACCACCCAGCGGGGACGCAGGACGAAATCGGCAGGTTCGCTCATGATCGTGCACGATACCGACGGGTGCGGGAAGCGACAAGACAGCATATCGGTGTGCGCGGCCGCGCATTGCGAACCCCGGGTCGCCGAGGGTGCGCGCGGTCGCTTCCGGTCGTCGCCCCGCGCTATCCTGCCGGCGAACCAGGGGAGACCGGATGAGCAACGTGGACGCGGTGGACAACGTCCGGGCCCTGCGGTGGCGCGGGGAGCGGCTGGATCTGCTCGACCAGCGAAAGCTGCCGCAAGAGGAGGCCTGGGTGGCCTGCGTGACAGCCGGCGAGGTCGCCGCGGCCATCCGCCGGATGGTCGTGCGCGGAGCACCGGCGATCGGGATCGCGGCCGCCTACGGCATGGCACTGGCGGCCCGGTCCGGGGAGGACCTGGCGGCGGCCGCGGCCGCGCTGGGACAGGCCCGGCCGACGGCAGTGAACCTGCACTGGGCGCTTGAGCGCAGCGCGCGCGCGGTCGCAGGGGCGGGACCGGACGACCGCTTCGCGGTGCTGGCCGCGGAGGCCCGCGCAATCCATGCCGAGGACGAGGCCGCCAACCGGCGCATGGGCGAGCTCGGTGCGGCGAGGCTGGGGGAGCGCGGCGCCGTGCTGACGCACTGCAACACCGGCTCGCTCGCCACCGGCGGCTTTGGCACCGCGCTGGGTGTCGTGCGTGCGGGCTGGGCGCGCGGCCGAGTCTCCGAGGTGTTCGCCGACGAAACGCGTCCGTGGCTCCAGGGTAGTCGCCTCACCGCGTGGGAACTCCAGCGCGACGGGATTCCCGCGCGCGTGGTATGCGAGGGCGCGGCGCCGGCACTGCTGGCCTCGGGCCGTGTGCACTGGGTGATCGTCGGGGCCGATCGCGTGGCGGCGAACGGCGATGTCGTCAACAAGATCGGCACGTATGGCCTGGCCGTGGTGGCCCGCCGCCATGGTGTCGGGTTCATGGTCGTCGCGCCGATGTCGACGGTCGATCCCGCCATGCCCACCGGTGCCGGCGTCACGATCGAGGAACGTCCCGCCGAGGAGGTCCTCGAGTGGGCAGGCCGGCGGGTGGCCCCCGCGGGAGCGGATGCCTGGAATCCGGTATTCGACGTCACGCCGGCCGATCTCGTCGATGTGCTGGTGACCGAGCGGGGCGTGGTGGCCACGCCCGACGCCGACGGCATCGCGCGGCTGCTCGACGCGCCGACGGTCGACACTGCGGGGGCTGCGCCTTAGTATCACCGCAATCCTGATGGAATTCCGCGATGAACGCCCGCAAGAGCCTGCTGATCCAGATCTTTGCCCGCGACGAGCCCGGCCTCGTGTCCGTGATCTCCGGCTGCCTGTTCGATCTCGGTCTGAACCTGGGTGACACGACCTTCGCCGTGCTTGGTACCGGTGCCGAGTTCACGGTCGTGGTCGAGGAACCAGTACCCGTCACGATCGCGGAGATCGAGCAGCGCCTGCGCGATCTGCCGGAACTGGAAGGGGCGGACCTGCATGTCGAGGAGTTCGAGATCGCGCCCGTGCATGGGCCTTCGGCGCGCATCACGCATCGCATCACGATCCGCGGCAATGATCAGCCCGGCCTGGTGGCCCGGCTCTCCGAAGTCTTTGGTGACTATGGCGCCAACATCGTGCGAATGAACGCCGAACGGGTGCCCGAAGGAGAGGGATCGACCTACGTAATCCGCTTTTCGGTCTACATTCCCGAGGGTCGCACGACGGCCTGCATCTCCGCGGTTACCAACACGGCCAGCCAGTTGCAGCTGTACTCCCAGTGGCATCGCGCCTGATGCGACTGGAGCGCCTCGCGAACGCCACCGCTGCCGCCGTCTGCATCGGTGCGCTCCTGTACGGGATCCTGTGGCTGCAGCAGGGGCTCGGTCTCGAGCCGTGTCCCCTGTGCGTGCTCGACCGCGTCGCCTTCGCGGTGGCCGCGGCCATCTTCCTGCTGGCCGCCCTGCACGGGCCGGGCAAACTCGGGCGCCGCGTCTATGCCGCCGCCGCGCTGTGCCCGTTGCTGTTCGGCATCGGCGTCGCCACGCGGCACGTGTGGCTGCAGCATCTTCCGGCGGGCCAGGTGCCCGCGTGCGGGCCGAGCCTCGACTACATCCTGGAGAACTTCCCGCTCTCGCGCGGGCTCGACCTCATCCTGCGCGGATCCGGCGAGTGTGCCACCGTGCACTGGCGGTTCGCGGGTCTGTCGATCCCAGAGTGGACCCTGATCCTGTTCGTCGGCCTCGGCATCCTCGCGTTGTGGCTGCTGTTTCGGCGCGGGGAACGGCGGCTTTTCTGATGGCCTCCGGGAGCGTGCGGCGATTCCGGGATGCGCTGGCGTCGGCTGGCCTGTCCGACACGGTGGTCGAGCTCCAGCAGAGCGCGCGCACGGCGCGCGAGGCGGCGGACGCCCTGGGCTGCGAGGTCGGGCAGATCGTCAAGTCACTGGTGTTCGCGGACGGCGACGGGGAGCCTCTGCTCGTCCTCGCCGCCGGCGACGTGCGTGTGGACGAGGCGCGCGTTGCCGCACTGCACGGGGCACCGGTGTCGCTCGGTGATGCGCGCTTCGTGCGGGCGACGGCGGGCTACGCCATCGGTGGCGTGCCTCCGTTCGGCCACACCCGGCCCCTCGTCACGCTCGTCGATCGCTCGCTGGACCGATGGGACACGGTGTGGGCCGCATCCGGCACGCCGCACCATGTGTTCTCGCTCGCGTTCGGCGATCTCGTGCGCGTGACCGGAGGGCGTCTGTCCGACGTCGGGTGAGCCCGGCGCGCTCACTGAACCTGGCGGTGCCGGGCAAGCAGACGTTCGGCTTCGGCCTCGAGCTCGTGACTGACCGTGACCGGGTATCCCGGTTCCCCGGGAGCCGGTAGCCGCAACCGGTCGGGCAGGGCGGAACGTTGCGCGCGTGCGCGCTCGCGTGTCGTGTCGAGGGGCTCGCAGGCGACGACCCGCCGCCCCTGCCGCACCACTGGCTGCAGCAGGGATTCACCGTCGCGGCCCTCGCGCGCTCCCCCGATCGTGTCGCCGGTCATGCGGTCGCCGTCCCACCGGCGGAACACCTGCTTCGCCCCGGGGAGGGTGGCCTTTCCGGTCGAGCCCTTCAGGCGCGGCTCACCGTCGTAGGTCACCAGCTTGTAGGCGAAATCGAGCGAGGGCAGGTCGCGGGACACCACCAGGTCCGTGCCGACGCCGAAGCCGTCAATCGGCGCACCGTCGTCCACGAGCGTGGCGATTCGGCTTTCGTCCAGACCGCCGGAAACCATGATCTGCACTGCTTCCAGGCCGGCCGCGTCCAGCATCGTGCGCGCATGGGCGGCGAGCGTGCCGACATCGCCGGAGTCGATGCGGATCGCCTGTACCGTGAACGCCTCCCCCAGTTCCCCCGCGAGGCGGATCACGTTGCGCACGCCGGCGAGCGTGTCGTACGTGTCCACCAGCAGGGTCGTTCGGGGGTAATGGCTCACGAATGTGCGAAACGCAGTGAGTTCGTCGCGGAACGCCTCCACGTAGCTGTGCGCCATGGTGCCGACCACCGGGAGGCCGAAGCGCTGGCCTGCGACCATGTTCGAGGTTCCGGCGCAGCCGGCGATCCAGCTCGCCCGCGCCGCGTGGGTTGCCGCATCGACGCCGTGCGCCCGTCTCGCCCCGAAGTCGACGACGGTGCGTCCGCCTGCGGCATCGACAATCCGCGCGGCCTTCGTCATCACCAGGGATTCGTAATGGAGCGCGTTGATCATCCGCGTCTCGAGCAACTGCGCGAATGGCAGGGGTGCGCGGATGCGCAGCAAGGGTTCGTTCTCGAATACCGCCGTGCCTTCGGGGACCGCGTCGACGTCGCCGGTGAAGCGCGCGTCCGCAAGCCATTCCAGGAAGCGGTCGGTGAAGCGTTCCAGCGACCCGAGGTATTCGAGCTCATCGGTCGACAGGCGGAAGCCCAGCAGCCAGTCGAGCGCCGTCTCGAGGCCACCGGCGAGCACGTAGCCGCGACGGGGTCCGAGGCGGCGGAAGAACACCTCGAAGTCCGCTGTTCCCGTGACGCCGTCGGCCACGTAGGCCTGGGCCATGGTGAGCTCGTAGAGATCAGTGAACAGGGCGCTGTCCTGCGCCCCGGACGCTGGCTGCTGCATCTTCACGCGACCAATTCGATGTGGGCGCCGGCCGCGCGCATGGCTTCCACGGCACGTTCGCCGTCGCCCGGCTGCATGTTGATCGCGCGCGTGGCACTGGTTACGAGGTGGGTCGCGAAGCCGGCCTCGCACGCGTCCAGCACGCTTGCGCGTACGCCTACGTCCTCCGCCAGGCCACTCACCCAAATCCGCCGGATCCCCTGTGCGTGCAGCATGTTCGCGAGTCCGGTGTCGTCGAATGCCGAGTCGTTGTCGCGGTCTCCGGCGGCGCCCTTGCTGACCACGAGCGCATCGTCGGGAAGGGCCAGCTCGGCGGCGAACGCTGCACCGGGCGTCTCGCGGATGCAGTGCGCCGGCCAGGGGCCCCCCTGTTCCCGGAAGCTGCAGTGATCCGGTGGATGCCAGTCGCGCGATGCCACGACGCGCGCGCCCACGGCGCGGGCCTGTTCGATCCACTGGTTGATCACGGGGATCACGTACTGGCCGTCGGGCACGGGGGAGGTGCCGCCGGGGCAGAAGTCATTCTGCACGTCGATCACGACGAGCGCATCGTACTTTTCCATTTTCTTCCGCATATACAGCAGGTTATGACAGCCCCAACAGGGCGTCAATCGCGCCGGGCGGCGTGGGCGGCCTGCATTTCTCCGCCCATGCGGGCGGCGTGCTCGCCGATCGTCTCGCGCATGGCCCTGGCCGCCGGGGAGAGCGTGTGGCGCTTCGGCGACAGGATCCCGATCTCCCGTTCCACGTGCGGTCCCCCCAGGGGGACGAAGACGAGGTCCGGGTCCTCCGGGTCGAGTGCCAGTCGGGGCAGTGCCGTAACGCCGATCCCGGCGCGCAGCATGGCCAGGAGCGAAATCACGTTGGATACGGAAAACTGGGCCTGCTCCATGACGTGCTGCGCCGGCGTGCCCTCGAGGATGCGGACGGTGCCGTTCGTGATCAACGTGCAGCCGGCGAGGTCGGTCCATTCGTGCGGGGCGTCGTCGGCCAATGGATGATCGCGGCGGCACACGAGGCCCATCTGGTCCTTGAGCACGGGTTCGAAGTCCAGGTTCGGGTCCAGGTTCCAGAGGCTCGAGACGCCGAAATCGACCCGCCGCTGCAGCACGCGCTGCTGCACGTTGTAGGCGGTGTCGTCCTCGACGCTGATCTGGATGTCCGGATAGGTCGCCGCAAAGTCCTGGATGATCGCGGGCAGCACGCGGCTGGCGAACGACGGCACGCTGGCGATCGCCACCCGGCCGACGCGCTTGTCGGCAGCGAGCGCCATGTGCTCGACCACGCGGCCGTAATGCTCGAGCAGGGCCTTCGCCTGCGGATAGCAGTGTCGGCCGAACGGTGTGAGCTCCGTCTTGTTGCCGCGTTCGAACAGGGTCTCGCCCAGGCGGTGTTCCAGCTCGCGGATCGCCAGCGAGATTGCGGGCTGGGTGCGGGCCGCGCGTTCGGCGGCTGCGTGATAGCTCTTGTACTCCGCAACCAGGACGAAGTAGCGCAACTGTTGCAGCTTGACGTCGGGGATCATTCCCGGACTCCGGCCGGAGCACGCCGCCGGGCCAGGAGGCGGCGGTAAGCCCGGCTTACCGAAGCATTTTGTTAATTAATTGTGCTTCTCCGATGCATGACTCTAGCATGGCGTGGCAACGTCCAGCAGGTTGCCGAACCACGGCCTGCCCATGCGCAACGCGGATGTCGCGCCCCGAATCAGGCGCTGCCACCGCCTGGATCCGCGAAGCCGAATCCGGTCGCGAACCGGATCCGGCGCGTTGGGCACGGGCAGGGTGGCCCCTGGATTCAACCGTCTGCCAGGGGGAACCATGGCCGAACAGATCTTCCGCAATTTCATCGATGGGCAGTGGGTCGAAGGGACCGCCGCCGTCGAAAACGTGAATCCGTCCGACCTCTCGGACACGATCGGCACCTTCGCCCAGGCCTCCGACACGCAGGCCCGGGAAGCCATTGCCGCAGCCCGGGGCGCCCAGCCCCAATGGAATGCCGCGGGGCTCGAGCACCGGTATCGGGTGCTCCTCTCCATCGGCTCGGAGCTGATGTCACGCGCAGAAGAGCTCGGTCGCGAGCTCTCGCGCGAGGAGGGCAAGCCCTTTGCGGAAGGCAAGGGCGAGGTCTATCGCGCCGGCCAGTTCTTTCATTATTACGCTGCCGAGGTTCACCGGCAGATCGGTGATACGGCCGACTCCGTTCGGCCCGGGATCGAAGTGGAGATCTGGCGCGAGCCCATGGGCGTCGTGGGCGTGATCTCCCCCTGGAACTTCCCCATGGCGACGCCGGTCTGGAAGATCGCGCCGGCCCTGGCGTTCGGCAACGCCGTGGTCTGGAAACCCGCGAACCTCGTGCCGTTCAGCGCCTGGGCGGTCGCCGAGATCATCAGTCGCCATGATCTCCCGCCCGGCACGTTCAACCTGGTCATGGGACCCGGCCGCACGGTCGGCAACACCATTGTCGAATCGCCCGGGATCGACGCGTTGACATTCACGGGATCCGTGGAGACGGGCAGGCGCGTGGGCGCTGCGGCGATGCGAAACCTCACGAAAGTCCAGATGGAGATGGGGTCGAAGAATGCCCTGGTCGTGCTCGACGACGCCGACCTGGACACGGCCGTAACGGCCGCCTTCGCGGGCGGCTATTCCGGCACGGGTCAGAAGTGCACTGCGTCGTCGCGCATCGTGGTGACCGAGGGCATCCACGATCGCTTCGTCAAAGCGCTGGTCGATCGCCTGTCGAGGGCGAAGGTGGGGCACGCCCTGGTCGAGGGTACCGAGATCGGGCCGGTGGTCGACGCCGCCCAGCTCGAACAGGACCTGGCATGGATCGAGAAGGCCCGACAGGAGGGGTGCACGCTCGCATTCGGCGGCGACCGCGTCACGCGCGATACCGACGGATATTTCCTGCAGCCCGCGCTGTTCACCGGTACCGACAACCGGATGACGGTGAACCAGGAGGAAATGTTCGGCCCCATCGCCTGTGTGGTGAAGGTGCGAGATTACGACGAGGCCCTCGCCACGGCCAATGACACCCGGTTCGGTCTGACCTGCGGAATCGTCACGCGGTCGCTCGCGCCCGCCATGCATTTTCGGCGAAATGCGAAGTTCGGGTGCGTGATGGTGAACCTGCCCACGGCCGGCACCGATTACCACGTACCATTCGGCGGGCGCAACGAGTCCAGTTACGGGCCGCGCGAGCAGGGACAGTACGCCCGCGAGTTCTACACCGAGGTGAAGACCGCCTACCTGAAGGCAACATGAGGATGCATCATGACTGATGAGCATGCTGTCATCGATGGTCTTCAGTATTCGAACTGGAGTCGAACGACCTTCGAGCAAATGCGCGCGGGCGGACTGGATGCGGTTCACGTTACGGTCGCGTACTGGGAAGACACGCGGGAGCTGCTTGGCAATCTCGGTCGCTGGAATCGGCGTTTCGCGGCGCACGCGGATCTCGTCGTGCCGGTCGAGACAGCGGACGACATCCGCGCCGCCAGGAGATCGGATCGAACCGCGATCCTGTTCGGACTTCAGAATTGTTCGCCGATCGGCGACGACATCGACATGGTCGCGCTGCTCAAGCGGCTCAACGTCCACATCATGCAGCTTTCGTACAACAACCAGTCGCTCATCTGCGCCGGGTGCTTCGAGGATGCGGATCCCGGCATATCCCGGTTCGGACGCCAGGTCATCCGGGAGATGAACCGCGTGGGCATGGTCGTGGACATGTCGCACAGCGCCGAGTTCTCGACGCTGGAGGCGATCCGGCTGTCCGAGCGCCCGGTGGTCGTCTCGCATGCAAACCCGCGCTCTCATCACGACACACCGCGCAACAAGTCCGAGAAGGTGATGCGCGCACTGGCGGAGAGCGGGGGCCTGATGGGTTTCTCGTGCTACCCGTTCCACCTGCGCAGCGGCTCCGCGACCACGCTGGAGGAGTTCAGCGAGATGATCGCGCGTACCGCCGACGTGATGGGCGTGAAACACCTCGGCATTGGTACGGATCTGTGCCGGGACCAGCCGGTATCGGTGCTGCAGTGGATGCGCAACGGTCGCTGGTCGAAGGTGATGGATTACGGTGAGGGCTCCGAGGAACGCCCCGCCTGGCCGGATCCGTTGCCGTGGCTCGCGGATGCAAGCGACTTCCCGAACATCGCGACCGGGCTCCGGGCGCGCGGGTTCGACGAGGACGACGTTGCCGCGCTCATCGGTGGCAACTGGCTGCGCTTTCTCGACCACGGCCTGCCTCCGGCCGGCTCACGGCTCGGCCCGGGAGCCCACGGTGTGGATGGCGCCGGGGGCACAGGGGGCGGTGCGTTAGACTGATGCTGTCGCGGGGCCACGCCGGGCGTGGTCCCGGCCGACTGGTTCGGTCGGGTGGCCCGCGTAGCTGGTGTGCCGGGTTCCGAGCCGCGAGAGGCGACCTCATGCTCACGGAAGCCCACGAATCCAGGCAGACGGGGAACCGGGACACCGGTGGCGTCGCATCACTGCGTCCGGCCCGCGAGGTGATGGACCTGGACCGGCTGGGACGCCTGCACGCGTGCAGGATCAGTTTCATCCGCACGCTCGTGCGCAAGATGATGCGCGAGCAATGGCGCATCGAGTCGCGGCGCTTCGATCTGGACCGCGACGGGTACGGAACCGCCATCTATCGCGTGACGACGACCGAAGATGTCTACAGTTTCGTGCTGTTCTCCCGCGAGCTCGACGACAGCCAGCGTACGGACCGCGTCATTGCCAATGCCTGGGATTGTGCGTTCGCCCTGGTGCAGGGGGAGGTCGACGCCGCCGGGCTCGAGCATCTACGGGAGAACGTGCCGAAGCAGGAAGCGGGCCGTTGCGATCCCGGCGTGATCGTGCTGTCGCGTGCCAATCGAAGCGTGCGCAACTTCGAGTCCGTCGTGCAGGCATTGTCCGAGGGAAGGCAGCCGGACCCGGCGCAACTGGCGCGGGTCGGTTACCTGTACCGCACGACTGCGGTGTACGGGAACGGCAAGTTCGGGATCGCGGACTATCCGAAAATTCGCGAGCGCGGGGATTTCGGGTTGCCGTTCTCGGCACAGATGTTCACCGTCTACCTCCTGCGACATTTCAGCATCCAGCAGGCGGAGCACATCGCGGCATGCCGCTCGGCTGGTTCCGCCGTGCGGATGGATGCCCGGATCAAGCGATACGTCGGTATCGGCAACTCGACCGGCCTCGGCATGGCGCCTTTCCTCATCAGTCATCCGATGCTGATCAATCAGTGGCTGCTGGCGCGCGAGACGGCGTTGGCGCGGTGCCTGGAACAACCCGCGGACCGGACCCGGCTGGACCGGCTGGTCGCGCTGATCGAGCGGGCGCTGCAGCATACGCGCGAGACACACGTCGACGATGCGCGCCAGGTCCGCGAGAACCGGACACTGCTCGAGCAACTGGAACATGCCCGTGACTGGCTCGGTTCGCAGGCACCCGGACAACGGCGGCTGTGGCGGGAGCTGTCGGACCATGCACGCGCGCACTGGTCCCTGGAAACGCAGGAGCTGCTGCACTCACTGCTCACGGAGCTTCATCCGGAACGCGTGGACGAGCTCGAGCGGCACATGGGTGCCCGTGAGGAATACGAGCTCGTGCCCGACATGACGCTGGACGAACTGGTCGCGTGCATCGAGTCCCATTATGACTGGGCACTGGCCATCGACTTCGAACGGCCCGAGGCCGAGTATTTCTTCTGGTACCGCTCGGCCGAAAAGGAGGAGCCGCGGCTGGGCGTGCGCGCGGAGGATCCCGGCGCCGATCGGGAGATGCCGCTCGATGTCGGGCGTCGCGTGCGCAGGTGCCACGACGCGGTGCAGTTGTATCGGGCAAGGTACGGCGGCGGCGTTACGGTGATCGACTTCCTGATCGATCGTCCCGGCCTCAAGGGTATCGTGCGCAGGATCCAGTCGATGTCGGGGACCACGTATGGCGAAATCCGCGCGAACCTGCTCGATCGCGGCATGCTTCCGATGCACCTGCTGCGCTGCAAGCTGTCGTTCTTCGGCGTCACGAAGTTCGATCCGCGTTCCAGCCGCTGGGTCCGTATCACGCTGTTCCAGGGCGCGCCACTGGTCGAGGATATCGGGAGCGGCTTCGAGGACGACTGGTCCCTGCCCGCAATGCCGGATCTCCCCGCGGATGACGGGCGGGCATGAAGGTTTCGCACAACGAGCTGACCGGTCTCTGCCGGCGGGCATTCGAGGGCCTCGGATTCCCGCCCGGCGAGCACGAGGACGCGGCGGACATGGTGGTCTGGATGGAGCAGCATGGCCTCCACGGCGTCGACGTCCTGTGGCGTGGACTGGATCACCTGGTCGGCGCATCGGCGGGCACGATCGAGCGGCAGTTCGAGGATTCGTCGGTCGCCGTGATCGATGGTGGCGGCAGCTCGGTGCTGCTCAGCGGGGGATTGGCGGCCGACCTGGTCTACGCGAAGGCGAGGCGCAAGGGTCTGGCGGTCGTGAAGATCCAGAACTGCTACAACCGTCGGCTGATGCTGGGCTATCTCGCGCGGTACGCCCGCCGCGGCATGAGCCTCATGAGCTTCTGGCGGGATCGCGACGACCCGGACGTGGTCGAGCAGGTCGTGTCCATCCGTGCGTACGACGAGTACCCTACGCTGCTTCTCTACCGTATCGACGACCGTGACGACAATCTCACGCGCAACCGTTCGGTCACGCTCATCGCATCGCCGCATTTCTCGATGCTCCAGTCGCTGCATCCCGATCCGGAGGAAGCGACCCTGCTCGAGGCCATCGTGCCCGAGGATTTCGCGAGGCAGTCGCGCAGGGTGTGGGACGAAGGTATGGACGTCGATGACGACGTATGGCATCGGCTGAAGACACTCTCCGACCGCACGCTCGTCGAGCCGAGCGAGGCCTCGCGCCGGCGTGGCGCGGGCGAGGACGCCGACTGAGCAACCGCCCCTGCGGCGCACGGCCCGCTCGCGCCTCCCGCGGAGCGCGGACGACACGGGAATGCCCGCACGCGACGCCCTGGTGCAGCCCGCGTTGACCGGGCACGGCCCCGGTGGAAGAATCCCCCGCCGTACCGCTGGCCCTGGGTCGTCGCATGCGCGTCAAACGGCGCATGCAGCCGATGAGCACGCACGAATCTGCAGCGCGGGAGACCGAGAGGTGTGTCGATGAGCGATCTGGTTGAACCCGAATGGATCCTGGGTCGGCACGGCGGCTCGCGGAGTGTACTGGACGGGATCGGCAATACCCCGCTCATCGATATCGACGGCATCTGGTGCAAACTCGAGTTCCTGAATCCTTCCGGCTCGATCAAGGCCCGCATCGCGAAATACATGATCGAGCGGGCGGAACGCGAAGGCCTGCTCGCACCGGGGGACACCATCGTCGAGGCGTCGAGTGGCAACACCGGCAACGCCTTGTCGATGGTCGCCGCGGTCAAGGGGTACCGCATGCTCGTCGTGATGCCCAACGGCATGACGTCGGAGCGACTTGCCATCTCGCGCGCGCTTGGCGCCGAGGTGCTGCTGGTGGGTGACTTCCACGTCAATGCCGCCCTCGAGAAGGCCGAGGCACTCGGCCGGCAGGACGGCTATTTCTGTCCCCGCCAGTTCGCCTCGGAGTGGAACGTCGAGGAGAATCGCACCTGGCTGGGTCCGGAAATCCTCGCCCAGCTTCCCGAGGGAGTCGTGCCCGATGCCCTCGTCGTGGGTATCGGCACTGGTGGCACACTGATCGGTGTCGGCGAGGCGTTCCGCGAGGTGAACCCCGGTTGCCGGCTCGTCGCGATGGAACCGGAGGAATCCTGCACCATCGTCTGCGGCGAGACGGGCAAGCACCTCATCGAGGGTATCGCGGATGGTTTCGTGCCGGAGATCATCCAGCGACACCGCGCCGAGATCGACGATTTCGTCGCCATCGAGAGCGCCGACTCGATCGCGGAGATGCGGCGCCTCGCACGCGAGCACGGCGCCTTTGTCGGGCCGAGCTCGGGCGCGCATCTGCTGGCTGCGAAGCACCTGCGCGCACGCCATCCCGAGCTTCGCAACATCGTCACCCTGTTCTGCGACGAAGGGGAAAAGTACCTGTCCGAGCATTTCCGCAGCGCGGAGAGCGCCGGGCAGGACAGGCTCCGGGCGGCCGCCGCCCCGTCACCGGCTCGGTGAAACCTTCCGTGGTGTCCCGCGCCGGTGTCCCGGTGCAGGAAGGACTTCGCGTCCCCGATGGCCGCGGCCCCCCGGCGAGCCGATCTGGCGACGGCGCGAGCCGGGACAGCGATCGGCGACTCGCGGGGTCTTCAGTGCACGAGGCCGATGACGCCCGCGGCGATCAGGTACGCGGCGACGATGTAGTTCAGTGAGCGCGGCACGACCAGGATGGCAATGCCCGCGGCGAGGGACAGAACGGGGATGATGTCGATATGGATCGTCATGGCATGGCTCCCGGGCGCTGGTGATCGGATCGGCGGGCGAGGCTCAATCGCCGCCGTTGTCATCGAGGAGATCGTCGACCGGTATGTGCCGCAGCCGGTCGAGCGCGTACTCGAGCGCGCCTTCGGCGCACAGACCCTGCATGGCCGCTTCTTCCCAGGCCGTCTCGAAGGTGCGCACGCAACGGTCCCGCACGTTCTCCGCAACGCATCGCTCGCTCGGGACGCGTGCGGCTCCCGCTGGCAAATCGTCGCGTTTGGCGGTCGACACCGTGGGCTCAGCCGGTGGCGCAGAAGCGTTCGTAGTCCACGTAACCGGGAAAGGCATGTCCCTTCCCGCAGTACGCGCACTCGGGATCCGCGCGTACGGCAAGCTCGCGGAACTCGGTGGCCTGACCGTCGAAGCAGAGCAGGCGCCCGACAAGGGGTCGGCCTGCGCCGAGCAGGATCTTGAGCGCCTCGAGCGCCTGCAGCGTTCCCAGGATGCCGGGCAGCACGCCGAGTACGCCGCCTTCCGCACAGGAAGGCGCCTGGTCCGGAGGCGGTGGCTCGGGGTAGATGCAGCGGTAGCACGGCCCCCCGTGCGGGCCGCCGGGCCAGAATACGGATGCCTGGCCTTCGAAACGGAACACCGCCGCGTGGACGTTCGGCAGGTTGAGCTTCACGCAGGCATCGTTGACCAGGTAGCGCGTGGGGAAATTGTCGGAGCCGTCGACGACCAGGTCGAAGCCGGCGAAGATCCGTTCGACGTTTTCCGAGGACAGGCGCTCCGCGTGGCCGACGACCTCGACGGCCGGATTGAGCGCCTTGATGGCCTGGCGTGCGGACTCGACCTTGCCGGTGCCCACGCGGCTGTCGGTGTGCAGGATCTGCCGCTGCAGGTTGCTGCGGTCGACCGTGTCAGGGTCCACGATCCCGAGCGTGCCGACCCCCGCGGCCGCGAGGTAGAGTGCCGCCGGGGAGCCGAGACCGCCGGCCCCGATCAGGAGGACTTTCGCATCGGCCAGGCGGCGCTGCCCTTCGTCGCCGACTTCGGGAAGGGCAATCTGGCGCGCGTAGCGCGCGCGCGCGTCCGCGTCCAGCATGCGGGGAATCTCGAAGGCGAGGCCATCGTTCTTCCAGCGATCGAAGCCCCCCGCGACGGACCGGACGTCCCGGTACCCCAGGCGCCGAAGGCTGTCGGCCGCGAACAGTGAGCGTGTGCCGCCACCGCACATGCAGAGGATCGTGCGTTCGGAATCGGGTACCGACTGCTCGATGCGCAGCTCCAGGTATCCGCGTCCGAGCGGCAGTGCGTCGGCGGGTGTTCCCTGGGCGATCTCCTCGGGCTCGCGCACATCGACGAGGATCGCGCCGGCCCGGACGAGGCGCTCGGCCTCGGCGGGGTCGATCTCCGGGATCTCGCGGCGCAATTCCTCGAGGCGCCGGTCACGCGCGGTCATCGTGGCTCTCCCGCGGCCCGGATCGGCTGCTCGAACGGTTCGTCGTCGAGCATCCGCCAGCACCGCAATGCAATCATGCCTTCGTTTGTAACACCGGCGATCAGGTAACTCCAGCCGGGCCAGGACTCCGCCGCGTCCGTGGCCGACGGCGCGGCACCGCCATGCGGATGCGAATGCCAGACGCCCACGATCATTCGACCGATCGCGCGCGCGGCGTGTTCCGCGCGCAGGTACGTTTCCGGGTCGATGCGATAGCGGTGCTCCGGGTCGGGATCCAGGTTGGCACAGGCCAGGGCCCGGCGCAGGTGCACCACCGTGCCATGGGCGTTGCCTTCGAGCAGTCCACAGGCCTCGAGCGGCCATGCGGCCGTGGCCATCTCCCGCACGCGGCGCTTGAGTGGCGGTGGCAGGAACACGACCCCGCGCATGGGAGGCGTCAGCCGCCGGCGACCGAGGGCATCACGATCACCTCGTCGCCGGCGCGCAGTTTCGTGGCGAGACCGTCGAGCTGGCGGATGTCACTACGGCGGACGAAGATGTTGACGTACGGGCGCAGCGCTCCGTCGCGCGTGCGTATGCGCTGCACCAGCGCCGGGTATTGCTCGCCGACCTGGTCCAGCAGCCCCTGTACCGTATCGGCCGCGAGGGTGATCTCGCCGCGGCCGTCCGCGTACGGCTGCAGCGGTGTGGGCAGTCGCAGCGTAACTTCGGCCATCGCGGATCGGTCTCCTGGCTGCGCCGGTCCGATGCCCGCCGAGCCGGGCATCCGGTCGACACGATATCATACGAGCCGTCGCGCTCAGGTGCGCTCGACCACCTCGATCCACGGGGCACCGCGGCGGTGCGATGTGAGCACGATCCGCTCGATCCGCTCCGTCGCGTCCAGCGCTGCGCGGGCCGCCGCGCGCGCCGCATCCGCGCGCCCATCGTCGTCCACGGCGTTGATGACCGCGACGAGGCGGGCCGCCGCCGGCACGTGTTGCAGCGCCCCCGCGGGCGATGCGAGAAGACGCCCGACCGCCGCCGCGGTAATCGGTGCACCCGGTGCGATCCCGGTGACGGCGGCCAGGCGCTCGGGGCGGTGCGCGATGTGCTCGTCCAGTGGCGCCCCGAAGGCAGCGGCCGAGACCAGGAACACGACCGTGGTCGCATCCGGCGGGATCGGCGGTTCTTCCGGCCCCGGCGCCTTGATGGCGCGCATGCGGGCGCCGTCGGCTTTCACGTAGGTCGCGTCAAAGCCGCCTGCCGCGTGACATGCGCCGACCAGGCCGGGATCGATGCCGGCGACCCGCCCCGGCTTGTCCGACGGACGTGCGAACGCGACGCGGGGGTGCGCCCGCGCCGCGTCCGCGACCATCGGGGCCAGGTCGGGGTCGTCGTCGATGATGGCGCACACGCCGGCGCGTCGGGGGAAGCGAGGCGTGAACGTGGTTGTCGTTATGCCGATGCGTCCCGGGTGCTCCGCCGCGAGGGCATAGAGCGTGGTCTTCTTGCCGCCCGCGCCGACGAACGCGACGATGCCCTCCCGTGCGAGCAGCGCTTCGATCAGCCCAATGGTCATGCGTACTCCGTGGCGTGCGCTTTCACGCTCAGGATCGACGGCAGGAAGCCGGCCCGGAGCGTCCAGCTCTCGCCGCGGTCGTCACTGGCGAACAGGTGCCCGCTCGACGTACCGAAGTACAGGCCCAGCGGATCGAGGCCGTCGTCGTCGAGACCATCGCGCAATACGGTGCAGTACACATGTGCCTGCGGCAGGCCCCGGGTCAGCGCGGTCCAGTGGGCGCCGCCGTCCTCCGTGCGGTACACGCGCAGGCGGCCGTCGACGGGGTAGCGCATCTGCGTACCGGCCTCCGGGATGCAGAACAGGGTGTCGGCCCGCACCGGGTCCGTGGCCAGCGCGTAGCCGAAGTCACTCGGGAGGCCGGGGGTGATCTCGGTCCAGCTCGTACCGGCATCGTCGCTGCGCCAGGTGCCGACGTGGCTCTGGCGGTAGAGCCGCTCGGGCCGGCCTGGATGCATCAGCAACCGGTGCTCGTTGTGCCCGGCGACGGGATACGGGTCCGCGATGTAGGGTGCCCGCACGCCCGAGTTGATCGGCTCCCAGCTCGCGCCCGCGTCGCCCGAGCGATAGCAGCCGCCGGCGCAGAGGGCGCAGTACATCCGGGCCGCGTCGCCCGGCACGACATGGATGGAGTGCAGGGCGAGGCCGCCGCGGGCCGGATGCCACAGGGACGCCGACTCGTGGCGCTCCAGCGCCGGCAGCTTGTCCCAGGTCTTGCCGCGGTCCCGGCTGACGAACAGCCCGGGTGGTTCGATCCCCGCGTAGAGCGTGTCCGGCTCGGAATCGGCACCCGGCGCGAGACACCACAGGCTCTTCAGGCTCTCGGGGCCCTCGTCGTCGAAGTGCCGTGGCACGTCCGGCAGCGGCGCCCAGGACGCCCCGCGGTCCTCCGTACGGTAGATGTGGGCGCCCCAGACGGGGTGATGCGCCGCGGCATAGCCGGTGCGCGGGTCGCGGGGGTCGAGCCAGGCGCTCTGGACCTCGTAACCGGCCATGTGGGGTCCCTCCAGCGTCCAGCGCCGGCGGTCCGGGGAGCGCGCGACGAACAGTCCCTTGCGGGTTGCGATGACGACACTGACGGGCATGGATGCCTCAGGGCAGGGTGATGGTGTCCGGCGGGTGCCAGCCGTCCGCACGGTGCTCGGCCACGACGGTCGTCGTGATGCCGCCGCGCACGTTGAAGCGGCCCGCCAGGCGCAGGAACCGCGGTTGACAGGCCGCGACGAGATCGTCGGCGATGCGGTTGGTCACGGCCTCGTGGAAGTGGCCCTCGTCCCGGAACGACCAGATGTAGAGCTTGAGAGCCTTGAGCTCCAGGCACAGGCGGTCCGGCACGTACTCGAGCTCCAGGGTGGCGAAGTCCGGCTGGCCGGTCTTCGGGCACAGGCACGTGAACTCCGGAATGCTCATCCGGATGGTGTAGTCGCGCCCTGGTTCGGGGTTCTCGAAGGTCTCGAGGGTCCTGATGGGTTGCGTCGGCATCTGGGGCTGCCCTGGCTTGCGGCGCGCCCATCTTGCCGCGCCCGGGTGGCGCGGGCAATAATGCCCGGCTTCCCGCGCTCCGCTCATGGACCTCGCGCATGCGACTGAGCAAGATCAAGCTCGCCGGCTTCAAGTCCTTCGTCGATCCCACGACTGTCCAGTTCCCGAGCAACCTGGTCGGCGTGGTCGGCCCGAACGGCTGCGGCAAATCCAACATCATCGACGCCGTGCGCTGGGTGATGGGCGAATCGTCCGCCAAGCATCTGCGGGGCGGCTCGATGGAGGACGTGATCTTCAACGGCTCCACGGCGCGCAAGCCCGTCGGACAGGCCTCGGTCGAGCTGATCTTCGACAACGCCGACGGCACGCTGTCCGGAGAGTACGCCCACTACAACGAGATCTCGACCAAGCGCGTGGTCAACCGCGACGGCGCCTCCGTCTACTACCTGAACGGAACCCGGTGCCGTCGTCGCGACATCACCGACATCTTCCTCGGCACCGGCCTCGGTCCCCGCAGCTACGCCATCATCGAGCAGGGCATGATCTCGCGCCTGATCGAGGCCCGCCCGGAAGACATGCGGGTATACCTGGAAGAGGCCGCCGGCATTTCCAGGTACAAGGAGCGCCGGCGCGAGACCGAGAACCGCATCCGCCACACGCGCGACAACCTTGATCGCCTGAATGACCTGCGCGAGGAGGTCGACAAGCACCTCGAGCACCTGGCGCGGCAGAAGCGCACGGCCGAGCGCTACAAGGAATTCAAGACCGCCGAGCGCAAGGCCCACGCCGAGTTGCTCGCGCTGCGCTGGCGCGACATGGCGGCCGAGCACGACGAGCGCCAGCGTGCCCTGGCGGCCCGGCAGACGCGCCTGGAGGAAGTGGTGGCCGAGCAGCGCAAGGCCGAATCGGACCTGGAGACGGGGCGCGAGGAGCACCACACGGCGACCGAGGCCTTCAACGAGGTGCAGGGCCGGTATTACCGCGTCGGGGCCGAGATTTCCGCCACCGAGCAGCAGATCCAGTACAGCAAGGAATCGCAGCAGCGCCAGCGCGACGAGCTTGCCCAGGTGGAGCGCGAGCACGGCGAGACGTCCGAGCACATCCGCAGCGACCGGGAGCGCCTGGAGCAGCTCGACCAGGCCCTCGCGGAGGACCGCCCCCAGCACGAGCAACTCAAGGCGGTCCAGGACGAGTCCACCGCGGCGCTCGCGGCGGCCGAACAGGCAATGCAGCAGTGGCAGACCGAGTGGGACGACTTCAATCGCAGGGCGGCCGAGCCCGCGCAGGCGGCGCAGGTCCAGCGATCGCGCATGGAGCAGCTCGAGCGCCACGTCGAGCAGGCCCGCCAGCGGCTGCAGCGCGTCGAGGAAGAGCGCGGCCAGCTCGAAACGGCCGAGGTCGAGCGCGAGATCGAGGCGCTCGTCCAGGCGGAGCAGCAGGCATCGTCGGAGACGCTGCGGCTGCAGGGGGTGCTCGATGCCAACGGGCAGTCCCTGGAGCAGGCCCGCGCGTCACAGGCCGACGCGCGGCGCCGGCTGGACGAGGCCCGCAGCGAGCAGCAGCAGGTAGCCGGTCGCGTGGCCTCGCTCGACGCGCTGCAGCAGGCCGCTCTCGGGCAGTCCGACGAGCAGGTGGTCGAGTGGCTGCGGGGGCAGGGCATCGCCGAGCGCCCCCGGCTGGCGCAGGAGCTCCGCGTGGAATCGGGCTGGGAGCGCGCCGCGGAGGTTGTGCTGGGGCCGTTCCTCGAGGCCGTGTGCGTCGACGACGTCGATCCCGTGGCCGGTGCCCTGGAATCGCTCGCCGCGGGTGGCCTGGGCCTCGTGGACCGGCGCGCGGATGCGAGCGGCCCGGAGCCGGGGAACGCCGGGCGGCCGAGCATGCTCGAGCGGGTCGCGGCGGACACGCCGCTCGCGTCGCTGCTCGCCGGGGTCCATACGGCGGACAGCGTCGACGCGGCGCTCGCGATGCGCGGCGCGTTGAGGCCGGGCGAGTCGGTGGTCACGGCGGGGGGGCTCTGGATCGGCCCCAACTGGTTGCGCGTCGCACGCCCCGACGCGGGCGACGAGGGTGTGCTCGGGCGCGAGCAGGAGCTGGCGGCGGCGCGCGAGGAGCTCGAGCGGGCGCATGCGCGCATCGCCGAGCTCGAGGCGGAGGTCGAGAATGCCGCCGAACGGATCCGCGCGCTGGAGACGGAGCGCGAGGAGACGCAGCAGGCGCTGAACCGGGCGCACCGTGAGCATGCCGACCTCGGGTCGAAGCTCGAGGGAAGGCGCATGCGCCTCGAGCAGATCTCGCACCGCCGCGAGAAGCTCGACGAGGAGGCGCGCGAGCTGGGCGAGCAGATCGAGCGTGAGGGCGCCGAGCTGGAGGCCGCGCGCGACGCGCGCAATCGCGCGCTGGAGCAGACCGAGGCGTTCGACGCCGAGCGTGGTGCCCTGCAGCAGCGGCGCGAATACCTCGCGGGCGAACTCGAGCGTGCCCGCGAGCGCGCGAGCTCGGATCGCGACGAGGGGCATCGGGTCGAGCTGCGGGTCGAGTCGACCAAGAGTTCACGCGACGCCACGGCGCAGAACCTGGAGCGCATGGAGGCCCGGCTGCAGCAGCTCGAGCAGCGCCGCCGCGACCTCCAGGCGGGGCTCGACGGCAGCGACGAGCCGATCCGCGAGCTCGAGGCGGAGCTCAACGCGAAGCTGGAACAGCGCGTGGCGATCGAGGCGGAGATGGCCGAGGCGCGCCAGCGCGTGGAGTCCATCGAGCAGCGGCTGCGCACGCTCGAGCAGACGCGGGCGGCCAGCGAGCGCCGGGCCGGCGAGATTCGCGGCGAGCTCGAGGACGAGCGCATGGCGGCCCAGGAGATCCGCGTGCGCCGCCAGACCGTCGAGGAGCAGCTCGCGGAGATCGAGGAACAGGCCGAGCCGCTCCTCGAGGCCCTGCCCGAGGATGCCACCACCCAGGCCTGGCACGATCACGTGGAAGAGCTCGGGCGCAAGATCGAGCGCCTCGGCGCCGTCAACCTGGCGGCGATCGACGAGCACGAGGAAGAAACGCAGCGCAAGGAATACCTCGATCGCCAGCACGGGGATGTGTCGCAGGCGCTGGAGACCCTCGAGAACGCCATTGCCAAGATCGATCGCGATACCCGCGCGCGCTTCAAGCAGACCTTCGACACGGTGAACCAGCAGCTCCAGAGCCTGTTCCCGCGCCTGTTCGGTGGTGGACACGCGCACCTCGAGATGACGGGCGAGGATCTCCTGTCCACCGGGGTGTCGATCCTGGCACGGCCGCCGGGCAAGCGGGTGGCGAACATTCACCTGCTTTCGGGCGGGGAGAAGGCTCTGACCGCGGTCGCCCTGGTGTTCGCCTTCTTCGAGCTCAATCCCGCGCCCTTCTGCATGCTCGACGAGGTGGATGCGCCGCTGGACGACGCGAACGTCGGGCGCTACTGTGAGCTCGTCCGCGAGATGTCCGAGCGGGTCCAGTTCATTTTCATCACGCACAACAAGCAGACGATGGAACTGACGAACCAGCTCCACGGCGTGACGATGCGCGAGGCCGGCGCCTCGCGGATGGTGGCCGTGGACGTGCAGGAAGCGGCCGAGCTGGCCGAAGCCTGACCCGATGGCATGGAATGGCTGCGCTGGATTCTGCTGCTCGTCGGGATCGCCCTGATCGGGGCGATTTACTGGACCGGCCGCCGACGCGAACGGGCCCGCGACGAGACCCTGCTGGAGCGCGCCCGCCGCGACGATGAGGCGGGTCATCCTGCCAATCCGGTGCCGCCGCCCGGCCCGGACCTCGACATCACCGACGACCTCGACGACCTCGAGATCGAGGTGCCGGCCTCGCCGCCGGGCGGTCCCGGATACTTCCCGCCGGACGCCCCCGACTCGGCAACGGCGCGCGGCGGGTCGCCGCCCGTGCCGGCCGCGGACGGACCCGCGGATACTGCCGGGGAGCCTCCGCGCAACACGGCCGACGTGCCGCCTGCAGCCTCGCCCGGACCGGAACCCGTGGACAGAACGGGGGCCGCGGAACCGGCTCCCGCGAGCGCCGGTCGACCGGCTGCGCGCGATCGGACCGGATCAACCAGCGAGGCACCGTCGGACGAGCGCATCGTCGTCCTGTACGTCGTCGCGCCAGGCGGCGAGCGCCTTGTCGGCGAGCGCCTGCGTGATGCCTTTCAGGCCGAGGGCCTGGAACACGGCGAGCTGGACGTCTTCCACGGACGCGATCCCGAGGGACACACGCTGTTCAGCGTCGCGAACGTGCTCGAGCCGGGCACGTTCGACCCCGCGACCATGGGTACGCTGACGACACCGGGCGTGGCCATGTTCCTGCGGCTGCCCGGCCCGCCGTCGGCCGAGCGGGCGTTCGAGCAGATGGTCGCGGTCGCCCGCGGTCTGGCCGAGTCCCTGGAGGCACGCGTGCTCGACGAGCGGCACAGCACCCTGACGCGACAGACCGAGCAGCACCTGCGTGACGAGATGCGCGAAATCGACCACCGCCGGAGCCGCACGCGCCGATGACCCGTCAATCCGACGCCAAGGCCGCGGAACGACGCGCCGCGGCGCTGCGCGAACAGCTCAATCACCACAACTACCGGTACTACGTGCTCGACGACCCGGAGATCCCGGATGCCGAGTACGACCGGATGCTGCGTGAGCTGCAGGCGCTCGAGGCGGAGCACCCGGCGCTGGTCACGGCGGATTCGCCGACCCGCCGCGTGGGTGCGCCGCCGCTCGAGAGGTTCGAGACCAGGCGTCACGCCGTGCCCATGCTTTCGCTCGAGAACGCGTTCGATTCCGGGGAAATGCGCGAGTTCGACCGGCGCGTTCGCGAGCGACTCGGGGTTGATGAATCAATCGACTATTGCGCGGAACCCAAGCTGGACGGCCTCGCGGTGAGCCTGCTCTACGAGGACGGCGTGTTCGTGCGCGGGCTGACCCGTGGCGACGGCACCACCGGCGAGGACGTGACGGTGAACCTGCGCACGATCGATTCCGTGCCGCTGGCGCTGCGCGGCGCCCGATGGCCGGGCCGCCTGGAGGCGCGTGGCGAGGTGTACATGCCGAAGGATGGCTTCGAACGCCTCAATGCGGAGCACCGTGCGCAGGGCGTGAAGACGTTCGCCAACCCGCGCAACGCGGCTGCGGGCAGCCTCCGGCAGCTGGACTCGAGCATCACGGCAAGGCGGCCGCTGCGCCTGTGTTGCTACGCCGTCGCCATGGTCGAGGGCCACGACTTGCCCGCGACGCAGCACGAGACACTGGATCTGCTGCTGCAGTGGGGCCTGCCCGTGTCGCCGGAGCGGCGGATCGTGCGTGGGATCGAGGAGGCCGAGCGGTACTACGACGCGCTCGGGGCGCGACGCGCGGAACTGGCCTTCGAGATCGACGGCGCCGTGTTCAAGGTCGACGATCTATCGCGCCAGGCGGAGCTGGGTTTCGTCGCGCGCGCACCGCGCTGGGCCATCGCGTGGAAGTTTCCCGCGGAGGAGCAGATCACCGTATTGCGTGACGTGGAGTTCCAGGTCGGGCGAACCGGCGCGGTGACCCCCGTGGCCCGGCTCGAGCCCGTTACGGTCGCGGGTGCGCGCGTGTCGAATGCGACACTGCACAACATGGACGAGATCGAGCGCAAGGATGTGCACATCGGCGATACCGTGGTCATCCGGCGTGCCGGCGACGTCATTCCCGAGGTGGTTCGCGTGCTGCCCGAGAAACGACCACGCGGGGCGCGTCGACCGCGCATGCCGAAGCACTGCCCCGTCTGCGGGTCGGACATCGTGCGCGAAGAGGGGCAGGTTGCCCACCGCTGTACCGGTGGCCTGTTCTGTCCGGCGCAGCGCAAGGAAGCGATCCAGCACTTCGCCTCGCGGCGGGCCCTGGACATCGACGGGCTGGGCGAGAAGGTCGTGGACCAGCTGGTGGACCGCGGCCTCGTCGAGCACGTCGATCAACTGTTCAAGCTGAAGCACGCGGACCTGGTCGAGCTCGAGCGGCTTGCCGACAAGAGCGCGCGGAATCTGTTGGACGCCCTTGAGGCCGCCAGGGACACGACACTCGCGCGCTTCGTGTACGCCCTCGGCATCCGCGAGGTTGGCGAGGCTACCGCGCGCGCGCTCGCGGCCCACTTCGGTAGCCTTGACCATCTGATGGAGGCCTCCGAGGAGGCGCTCTGCGAAGTCGCGGACGTCGGGCCGGTCGTTGCGCACTCGATCCACACGTTCTTCGATCAGCGGCATAACCGCGACGTGATCCGAGGGCTGCGCCGCGCGGGCGTGACCTGGAAAGAGCACGCGGGCGCCGCGACGGTGGGCGGACCGCTACGTGGCCGGACCTACGTGCTCACCGGCACGCTCTCGGGCTACACGCGCGACGAGGCGACCGAGCGGCTGCAGGCACTCGGCGCGAAGGTCACGGCCAGCGTATCCACGCGAACCACGGCGGTGATCGCGGGCGACGAGCCCGGCTCCAAGGTGGACAAGGCGCGGACGCTGGGTGTGGACGTCCTTGGCGAGGCCGATCTCGAGAAGCTGCTGCAGGGGGAATGAGGTCGTGAGCTGGTGGGGCAAGTTGGTGGGCGGCGCTTTCGGTTTCATGGTCGGCGGACCGCTGGGCGCGGTCCTGGGCGCCGCCCTCGGTCACTCGGTCGATCGCGGGATGGACGGCATCGAGGGCGGCGATGCGCGCATCGGGCGTCAGCAGCGCGTGCAGGCCGCGTTCTTCACGGCCACGTTCTCGGTAATGGGCCGAATTGCGAAGGCCGACGGTCGCGTGTCGAGACACGAGATCGGCCTCGCGGAAGCGGTCATGCGGCAGATGCGGCTCGACGACCAGCAGCGCCAGGCGGCAATCCGCCTGTTCAACCAGGGCAAGGCCGCCGATTTCGACCTCGATGGCGTGCTGCGGCAGTTTCGCGACGAATGCGGGCGGCGCACCAGCCTCGTGCAGATGTTCATCGAGATCCAGCTGCAGGCCGCCTACGCGGACGGCACCATGGACCGGCAGGAAGAGAAGCTGCTGCTGCACATTTGCCGCGTCCTGAACTTTCCCGAGGAGCGGCTGCGCCTGCTGGAGCGCATGCTCCGCGGCGAGTATCGCACGCACCAGCGCACGGGCGGCGGCCGTGTCGCGGGTGACGGGGGCATGAGCCTGGAGAACGCCTACGAAATCCTCGGCGTCTCGCGCAATGCGGGCGACGACGAGGTGAAAAAGGCCTACCGCAAGCTCATGAGCCAGCATCACCCGGACAAGCTCGTGTCGAAGGGCTTGCCCGACGAGATGATCGAGATGGCCAAGTCCAGGAGCCAGGACATCAGTCGGGCGTACGAGCGCGTCAAGGAAGCGCGGGGTCTCTGAGCGCGAGCGGCGGCGCCGGACGCGGTTGGTCAGGTGCCGCTGACGATACAGGGAGCTGCATGCCGAAGGACAAGTCGAGACGCCTGCTGGTCGTGGCGCACGATCCCTCACCCAATACGCAGCGCATGGTCGCGGCCGTCCTCCGCGGAGCGCGCCACGAGGACATCGAGGCCGTGGAGACCGTGCACGTGCGACCGCTGGAGGCCGGTCCCGACGACGTGCTCGACTGCGACGCGATCGTCCTGGGCACGACCGAGAACCTCGGCTACATGAGTGGTGCGCTCAAGGATTTCTTCGACCGCACGTACTATGGCGTGATCGAGCGTACAGAAGGTCTGCCGTATGCGCTCTATGTTCGTGCCGGGATGGACGGTACCGGCACACGGCGGGCCGTCGAGAGCATCTGTACGGGCCTGTCGTGGAAGCCGGTACAGGATCCTCTCATCTGCCGGGGAGACTGGCGGGATGAATTTCTGGACCAGTGCGAGGAGCTTGGCACCTACATGGCCGCCGGCCTGGATGCCGATATCTTCTGACGTCTGCGCGGGCGTTGGCGCGCGGCGGCGCGCCCGGATGACCCGGGCTCGCGACGCGCCCGGCGGTGCCGCGGGTGCCGTACGGGCGATGCGGCTGCTGGCCTGCGCGTTACCGTGGCTGCTCCAGGTGCCGTGCGCCATTGGCGCCACGGGGGCCGGTGGCCATGGGGAACCACCGCTCGCCGAGGAGCCCTGGAATACCGGCTGGGCATTCTACATCGACAACGACGCGTTCGCGCTCGTCAGTCGCGACCAGCAGTACACGGGCGGTTTCGCGCTGACGTTGTCCGGTCGGCGTGCCGCCGAGTACACGATTTCTCTGCAACCCGTGCTCGATGCCATCGACCGAACAACGGGTTTCGACGGGCTGGGCAAGGGCAGCGCGCACCTGCAGCGACATGCGCTCCACGTCGGCGTTGCGGCGTTCACACCCAAGGATATCGCCGCCCGCGAGCCGATCCCCGACGATCGGCCGTACGCCAGCCTGGTGCTGCTCAGCAACACCCAGCAGACCGCCAACCTGGCGGACCACGTCGTCTACCAGTCCAGCTTCGTGCTCGGGCTGCTGGGGACCGACGTCGCGGAAAGCATGCAGAACGCGATCCACAAGTCCGATGGGTTCCAGCCCGCCCGCGGATGGGACCACCAGATCTCCGACGGGGGAGAGCCGACGGCGCTCTATGTGGCGTCGCGATACGAAACGATCGCGTTCCATGTCGAGCCGGGTGGCGGTGACTACCAGCTCCAGACATCGCTGGGTGCGAGCCTGGGGTTTGCAACGCAGATCGGTGTGGGGATATCGGGACGCTGGGGCAGGATCGACACCCCGTGGTGGACGTTCGTGCCGGACTACGCCGAGTATGCGAGTCTCGGCACCCCGGTTTCCGGTCGCACGCAGGGCGGTGGCCTGCATGGGAACGACCTGTTCGTCTGGGGCGGCCTCGGCGTCCGGTATCGCCTGTACAACGCACTGCTCGAGGGCCAGTTCCGGCACAGCGACGTCACGTACGGGCGCGATCAGCTGCATTCGCTGCTCGCTGAGCTGAGCGTGGGCGTCACCGCCGGTGTCGGCGGCGGCCGGTACCTGAGCTTCCTGCTCCGTGCCCGAACGCCGGAGCTCGAGGACGCGCCAAACGCGTTGCCGCTGTGGGGCAGCATCGTCCTGATGCAATTGTACTGAAGCGCTCGCCAGGCAACGCTCGGTTCCCGGCGCTCGTCGTCGTGCGGTAGAATTCGGGCTGGTCCCGCCGATCCACCCGCCCATGCCGCCATTCGCAAGGCTGGTTCCCACGTACGCAGGCCTGCGCCGCTTCGGCGTGCGTCTGGCGCTCAATCTCGCCGTAGCGACCGCCGGAACCCTGCTGTTCCTGCTGCCCGACCTGGTCTGGCGTGCCGTGTCCGACGTACCCGGCCTGGGCTGGTACGACACCGACATCGCCTACGTGGCCCTGTTCTTCATCTTCAGCCGCTTCGTGGCGAACACGCGCTGGACGATCGCACTGGCGGCCGTGATGTTCCTGCTCGGCGCGGCGGAAATGGCTCACCACGCGTTCATCGGCGCCTGGTTCGGCCCGTACGACGTGGCACTCGCGGGCACGGAGTACGAGGACCTGCTCGCCGCGCTCGGCGTTGTCGCGTCGCGGGCATGGCCGGCGTTCCTCATCATGACCTGCGGCTTCGGCATGGTCGCGGCGCTTCTGCGCGTGTCGTCGCGCTGGGCCTGGCGCACGCGTGCGGGCTACTTCATGCTGGCATTCTGGGTGGCGATTCCATTCGTGCACGCGGTGACCGAAGACAACTCGATGCGCTTCAACCCGGACGTCGAGAAGACCGCGTTCCGCAACGGCATGAACGCGGTCTCGTACTACCTTGTCTGGGGCGGCCTGTTCGGTACCGGGCACGGGCGCGTTGGACACGCGTATGCCGCCTACGAGGTCGCCCCCGACGCGAGTGCGGGCCCGCCACCGTACAACATTGTGGTCATCATGGGAGAGAGCATCACCTACCGCCACATGTCGCTGTTCGGCTACGAGCGCCCCACGACGCCATTTCTCGATTCGCTCCGCGGCAAGCCCGGGTTCGTGGCGCGACGCGCGATATCCAGCGGCGTATCGACGCACGTGTCGCTGCCGATGTTCTTCAACGTCCAGTACGAGCCGGACAATCGCTACCATCCCGCTCGGGGCACGGGAAACCTGTTTCGCCTGGCGCGCCAGCGCGGTTACCAGACGGCGTTCCTGTCGCGACAACGCATCAAGGGAACATCCGGGCTGGTCTCCCAGGGCAGCGTGGACCACTGGGAGGAAGAGGACACGGTCAACCAGCTGCCCGGGACATTCGACGCGCGTCTCATCGAGGCGCTGCGAAGGGTCGATCTGGACTGGTCGGCGCCCGTATTCCTCACGATGAATCCGCGCACGGGGCACATCGCGTACGACGACTACTACCCGTCGGACGCGGCCGTGTTCAAACCACGTGGTGACAGCTGGGCCGCGCAGCAGATCACTGCGTACGACAACGCGATGCACTACTTCGATTCCATCGTGCAGCACATCGTCGAGACCGTGCGGGCGCGTTCCGCGCGACCGACGGTGTTCATCCTGACTTCGGATCACGGCGAGCGCCTGAGTCAGGAGGACGGGTTCGGTCACAACACGCTCGAGGTGCATTCGGCCGAGGTCCCGTTCGTGCTGTATTCGCCCGAGCGCCCGGATCTGGCCCACCGCGTGGATGCCGAGCTCTCCTGCGTGACGACCCACTACAACATCGGCAAGGCGATCCAGCGACTGCTGGGCTACGACCTGGACAATCCGAACGAGCAGCCGGGGCTGTTCTATATCAATGGTGTGGATCTCTACGGCGCCGGCGGCTTCAAGGTCTATCGGCGCAACGGCTGTCCGCCGGCCGCGCCGCCCATCCACTTCGTTGATGCCGGACTGCCGCCGACGGCCCAGCTCAAGCGGTGATCAGTCGCGCGGCACGCGTGCCGGATCGACCATGCCGGGCCGTCCGCCAGTGAGAGCCCGTCCATCCGAGGGGCCACCCGGGCGCACGGGCCGTGGCTCGAAGCGCCCGGCCTGCAGGATGCGGTCGTACATCACCATTGCCCCGGCGGTGGCCACGTTCACGCAGAACCGCGTCGGAATCCGGATCACGTGGTCACAACGGGCGAGCACGTCCGGCCCCAGGCTATCGAGCTCCGGGCCGAGCAGGTATGCAGCCTGGGGCGGGTGGTGAAAGCTCGGCAGGTCAATGGCGTCCTCGAGGAACTCGATTCCGACCAGTCGGCATCGGTGCGGCAGCGCGAACTGGGCCATTGAGTCGAACGTGTAGAACGGCATCGAGCCGGAGGCGGCGGACGTGTCGCTCACGCCGATCTCGCGCATCGACACGTGAGGATCCACGAGGAAGACGAAGCGTGCGCCGAACGCGTGCGCTGTGCGGACGAGGTTGCCCACGTTCATAGGCTTGGTGACGCCGAGCACCCCGATTCCGAAATATCCGCGTGCGTTCATCGCGAACGTCGTCCGCCGTCGCCCACGGGCGCGACATTGGGCACGCCGCGGCCCTCGACCAGGTACAGGTAGCCCTTGAGCAGTCGGAACAGGAACCAGCAGATGGCCACCAGCAGGATCACGGCGCCGATCGGGCCGGCAACGGGCAGCGCCCCGCTGCTGCCCACCAGCATCAGCACACCGCCCGTAATGCACCAGCCCAGCATCCACCAGAACGTGCGCAGCTGCCAGTCGAAGTGGGATTCGAAGCGTGTTCCGGCCACCCGGTTCCGCTGGCGATAGTTCAGGATCGCCCCGATGATCGCCGGAAACACCACGAGCAGGCCCAGCAGGTACAGCCCGTAGAGATATACCGTCAATCGCTGTGCCGCCTGGTCCGCCGCGCCGGTCTGCGTATCGGTCATGGGTTCAGTCTCCACCGACCGGCATCGGAACCCGGTCGTTCCAGTTCAGGAAGCCGCGCACGATGCGGTAGAGGTACCAGAGGGTCGCCAGGGCCAGGACCAGGAAACCGGCGCCCATGAGCGGCACCAGGCTGCTTCCCGCCACGAGCCAGAACAGGCCCCACCAGAAGGTGCGAATCTGCCAGCGGCAGTGTGACTCGTAAACGGTGCCGCGCATCTCGTTCAGCTTCACGTGATTGATGATGATGCCAATGACGGGCGTCAAGGCGACGGCCAGACCGGCCGCCTGGAGGATGTACACCGCCAGGATCAGGGTGCGCGCACTCGATTCGGTCGTATCGGCGCTTTCGCCCGTGCCCGGCGTCATGTCCCGTCCCGGATGGTTGCGGTTTCCTCGCGCGGTCGGGTCCGCAGTGTACCCGGGCCGGCAGTGGGCGGGGAGGTCCGGATCATTCCGCCGGTGCGCCCGGGTCCCGGACGAACCGGAGCACCCGGGGTGCCTGTGCACGGGGCACGAATGCCAGCGCATGGAGACGGTCCCCGTAGCGCAGGACGAGGTCGGCCGGGCGACCCGCCGTCAGCTGCTCGAGGCCGTCCTCGACGGCCTCCGGAGACAGGGCGCGCCCCCTCGAATCGGTCAGCCACTCGGCCACGGCCGCGAGCGAGCCATGGTCCACTAGACCGGGCCCGTTGTCGGTGTCGAGGATCAGGTTGCCGTCATCGTCGAGCCAGACCCCGGTGAGCGCATCGATCGACGTGCCGGTATGCGTTCGGAGACGGCCACGGCCATCCACGTGCAACACCCAGGGCGTGTGTTCCAGGCGGACGTAGGCCCGTTGCGGCCCGTTCTGGAAGAACCACTGGCCCCGCTCGTCGCATGCATAGTTGCGGTTGATGAATCCGATGAGGCCATGGTGCGTGATCGGTTCCCCCTTGAGCAGCCAGCGGCCGGATTCGTCCAGGGCCAGCCAGCCGTGGGCCGCGGGCACGTCCGGCCATTTGCGCAGGGCCTGCAGCACGGATTCGTCCATGGGCGCCGATCCACGCGGGAACGGGCTCCACGATACCACTGTGCCGGGGTGGGCCGGCACAGGGTCAGCCGCGTGGCCGACGCACCGGTGCGAAGCGAACGGCCTCGATCTCCCAGGCCCCCGCGGTGGCGGTAAGCACGATGCAGGCCGGGCCGCCATAGGTACGCGTGCGGCCGGCGGCCCCCGGATTCAGCACCCACGGCTCGGCGTCGGTGTCGACCGCGAGTCGGTGGCTGTGACCGTAGACGACCGCCCGGGCTTCGGGATACCGCGCGCGCAGCCGGGCGTGGCGGTCGCGGGCGCGCAGGCGATGACCGTGGACGGCCACAAGCTGCCCGCCGGGAAGGTCGAGCGTATGCGTTGTCGGCAGCCCGTACAGTCGCAGGCGGTCGTCGGGTGGCCAGTGCCGCTCCGTGTCGTTGTTGCCCGCGACGGCAATCACGCGCCGGGTATCCGGGTGGAGCGCGGCCAGGATGGTGTCGCCGCCGACGTCGCCGGCGTGGACCACGCGCTCGGCCGTGCGTGCGATCTCCGCAATGCGGGGATCGAGATAACCATGGGTATCGGCTACCAGAACAATGCGCATCGGCGGGGACACTCGCGGGAAACGGCTCGACCGGATTGTCGCATTGCGGGAACTCCGGTGGACACGGCCGGTCCCTGATCGGACTGCCCCGGAGGAGGGTACCGATGCCGCGTATCCGGCGTGCGTCCTGGCCGGAATGGCCGTGGTGGCCCATGCCGCTCCGGACGCCGACCTGCGGGCGCGCTGGACCACGCACGACGCGGGCGACACCCGCACGATCGACCATTCGGCCCGGATCGCGTTCCTGCAGCGCTCCCGCGTCATGGGCGACGACGGGGTCGCCCGGCTGCGCTACGGCGACGTGACGGCGACGGACCGCGATGTGCTGCAGGCCTGCATCGACCGCCTGGCCGAGGTCCGGATCGACGGCTACCACCGTGACGTCCAGCGGGCGTACTGGATCGATCTGTACAACGCGCTCACGGTTGATGTCGTGCTCGACCGTTACCCGGTCGGCTCGATCCGCGACATCGACATTGCCCCCGGCTGGTTCAGTGACGGTCCGTGGGGAGCGAAGCTGGTGACCGTCGGGGGCATTGCGCTGTCGCTGGACGACATCGAGCACCGGATTCTGCGCCCGATCTGGAGAGATCCGCGCACGCGCTACGCCATGAACTGTGCGTCGCTCGGTTGTCCGAACATCCGCGCGGTCGCGTTCACCGCCAACAACGCCGATACGCTGCTCGATCGCGGCGCGCGTGAATACGTGAACGGTCCCCGTGGGGCAGTGATCGTCGACGGCGAGCTCGTCGTCTCGAGCATCTACGAGTGGTTCCAGGCGGATTTCGGCGGTACCGAGGGCGGGGTGCTGGCCCACCTGCGGCGTTACGCAGATGCGCGCACGCGCGCAATGCTCGAGGGCGGACGGGCTACGACGGCGGCCGCTACAACTGGTCGCTGAACGACGCTTCCTGAGGGCGCAGGCCCGACGTCGGCTTGCCCGGATGCGCTCGCGCGGGTCTACACTGAACGCACGACCCGCTGCGGGAGCCTGTCGTGGGACGCAACGATTGGATCATTCTCGGCCTGCTGGTGCTGGTGATCGTCGGCGAGATCGCGGGTTTCGCCTGGGTGTTTTCCGATGAGCGCATGCCGCTGGCGCAGCGCGCCTGGGCGCTGCTGGTGCTGGCGGGCGTCGCCGGGGTCGTGTGGCTGTTCGCCCAGGCGCGCGGGCGGCGCGGGCGCTGGGAACCCTGAGACGGCCGGCGGTCGCCAGCGGCGAAAGCCGGCCTGCGGGACGGGTCGGGGTGCGAAATCGATGCGGGAACGCGGCTTCGCCCCGCGATGACCGCACCGTCCAGCGCCCGCGCCCGAATGAGTCGCCTCGGTAATCGTGGATTGCCGCGGTCGCTGTGCGCGCTCCCGATGGCGGTGTTCCGCGAATCGGGTGTGCCGCCATGGCAGCGTATGGCATTTCCCTGACGCCGTCGTGGCGAAGCCGGCCGTGGCGATCCACGCCCGGCACAGGCGGTCGATCGAGACACCGGGGCCGAAACCCGCCCCCGGGCCACTGTGGACGGTCCGAGCGGCGCGGTCGCCTCAGCGGTCGAGGCGCTTGTACTTCGGCCGGTGGGGCTGTTCCGCGTCGGAGCCGAGGCGGCGCTTGCGGTCCTCCTCGTACTCGCTGTAGCTGCCTTCGAAGTAGAACACCTGGCCGTCCTCCTCGAACGCGAGCGTGTGCGTCGAGATGCGGTCGAGGAACCAGCGATCATGGGAGATCACCACGGCACTTCCGGGGAAGTCGAGCAACGCCTGCTCCAGCGCTCGAAGGGTCTCGACGTCCAGGTCGTTGGTCGGCTCGTCGAGCAGCAGCAGGTTGCCGCCGCTCTTGAGCAGCTTCGCGAGGTGAACGCGGTTGCGCTCGCCGCCGGACAGGTCCTTCACCTTCTTCTGCTGGTCTGCGCCCTTGAAATTGAAGCGGCCGACGTAGGCCCGCGAGGCCACCTGCCAGTTCCCGACCTCGATGTAGTCGTGCCCGTCGGATATCTCTTCCCAGACGGTCTTGCTGCCGTCCAGCGTGTCCCGTGACTGGTCGACGTAGGCGACCTCGACGGTATCGCCCAGCGTGATGCTGCCATCGTCCGGCTGTTCCTTCCCGGTAATCAGGCGCAGCAGGGTCGTCTTGCCGGCGCCGTTCGGCCCGATGACACCGACGAGACCGCCCTTCGGGAGGCTGAACGACAGGCCCTGGTAGAGTTCGCGATCGCGGTAGCGCTTCGAGAGGTTCTGGGCCTCGACCACCTTGTCCCCCAGTCGCGGACCCGGCGGGATGTAGATCTCGTTCGTCTCGGCGCGCTTCTGGTATTCGGGCTGCTGCAGTTCCTCGATGCGCTGCAGGCGGGCCTTGTTCTTGGTCTGGCGGCCCTTCGGGTTGCTCCGGGCCCATTCCAGCTCCTGCTCCATGGCCTTGCGCCGGGCGCTCTCGGTCTTCTCCTCGTGCGCGAGACGCTTTTCCTTGTACTCCAGCCAGGCGGAATAGTTGCCCTCGAAGGGGATCCCGCGCCCGCGGTCGAGTTCCAGGATCCAGCCTGCCACGTTGTCCAGGAAGTACCGGTCGTGGGTGACGGCGACCACGGTGCCCGGGAATTCGCCGAGATAGCGTTCGAGCCAGGCGACCGATTCCGCGTCCAGGTGGTTCGTGGGCTCGTCGAGGATGAGCATGTCCGGCTCGGAGAGCAGGGTGCGGCACAGCGCGACGCGACGGCGCTCACCACCGGACAGCCTGGAAGTGTCCGCGTCCCACGGCGGCAGGCGCAGCGCATCCGCGGCGACTTCCAGCTTGCGGTCGAGGTCCCACGCGCCCGCCGCGTCGATGCGGTCCTGCAGCTTGCCCTGCTCCTCGAGCAGCTTCTCGAAATCGGCTTCTGGGTCGGCAAACTCGGCACTGATCGCATTGAACCGGTCGAGCAGCGCCCGGGTCTCGGACACGCCTTCCTCGACGTTGCCGCGCACGTCCTTCGCGTCGTCGAGCTGTGGCTCCTGCGGCAGGTAACCGACGCGCAGATTGGGCTGGGGCCGCGCCTCGCCCTCGAACTCGCGGTCGACGCCCGCCATGATGCGGAGCAGCGTCGACTTGCCGGCGCCGTTGTAGCCGAGGACGCCGATCTTGGCGCCGGGGAAGAAGTTGAGATTGATGTTCTCGAGGATCTTCTTCTTCGGTGGCACGACCTTGGTCAGGCCGCTCATCGTGAACACGTACTGCGCCATGCTGGCCTCTGCTGACCGTCGCGAAATGGGGGCGCGTATTATCGGGGTTGCGGGCGGCACGGTCCACCGAAGCGTCCCGTCGACTGCCGGCTCGCGTCGCGCAGGTCTGGTACGATCCCCGCGAGCATTCCGCCGGGCTGGCTGGCGCCGACCGGCCTGCGCGGCTACCGGAGCCACCCACGACCCACGAGCTCGCCCATGGACGTCTTCGCATCCCTCGACGGTCACGAGCAGATCGTCCACTGCCAGAATCCCGAGACGGGCCTGCGCGCCATCATTGCGATCCACGACACCACGCTGGGCCCGGCCCTGGGCGGATTGCGCATGTGGCCGTACGCGGACGAGGCCGAGGCGCTCACCGATGCGCTGCGCCTGTCGCGCGGGATGACCTACAAGAACGCGCTCGCGGGGCTCAATCACGGGGGTGGCAAGGCAGTGATCATCGGCGACCCGGAGGACGGGAAGTCGGAAGCGCTGATGCGGAGCTTCGGCCGGTTCCTGGATTCGCTCGGCGGCCGCTACATCACCGCCGAGGACGTGGGGATGACCGAGCTCGACATGGAATACATCAACGCGGAGACGCCCTGGGTGGTGGGCAATTCCGAGGTGAGAGGCGGCAGTGGCGATCCGTCCCCGTTCACCGCGCAGGGCGTGCTCGCGGGCATTCGCGCGAGCCTGCGCGAGCGGTTCGGGCACGATGAGATCGGTGAATCCAGCTACGTCGTCCAGGGGGTCGGGCACGTGGGTCTGGACCTGGTGCGGCGGTTGCGGGCGCATGACGCGAAGGTGTACGCGACCGACGTGCGCGACGCCGATCTGCAGCGGGCCGTCGCCGAGCTCGGCTGCGTCGCGGTGGCGCCGGAGGCCATCCACGACGTCGAGGCCGATGTATTCTGCCCCTGTGCCCTCGGCGGAACGATCAACGCCGATACGCTGCCGCGCCTGCGTTGCCGGATCGTTGCCGGCGCAGCGAACAACCAGCTTGCCGACGAGGCCGCCGGGGACGGCCTGCACGAGCGCGGCATCGTGTATGCGCCGGATTACGCCATCAACGCCGGCGGGGTCATGAACGTCGCGCTCGAGCTCCAGGGATACAGCCGCGAACGCGCGCACGAGATGGTCGAGCGCATCGACGCGACGCTGACGGCGATCTACGAGCGCGCGCGGGCGGACGACACCCCGACATGGCGGGCGGCCGACCGGCTGGCGGAGGCCCGCATCCGAGACATGGGACGCGTGCGCGCTTCGGCACCGGTCACGCCCGCCCATGGCCCGTTGGCGCCCGGCGGGCGGGACTGAACCCGCGTCGCCGGGCGCGAGGGGGCGCCGACATGTGCGAGCTGCTCGCGATGAGCGCGAACACGCCGACCAGCATCCGTTTCTCCTTCACCGGGCTGGTCGAGCGCGGCGGAAACACGGCCCACCACGGCGACGGCTGGGGCATCGGCTTCTACGAGGGCCGGCAGTGCCGCCTGTTCCACGACCCCGTGTCGAGCGCAACGTCCGAGGTCGCGCGTTTCGTGCGCGACTGTGACATCAAGAGCCGAATCGTCGTCAGCCATATCCGGAAGGCCAACCGCGGGCGCGTGTGCCTGTCGAACACACATCCGTTCATGCGTGAGCTGTGGGGCCGCAGCTGGGTGTTCGCGCACAACGGTCAGCTCCGCGGCGTGAAGCAGTTGCCGCTAGGCGCGTACACGCCGATCGGCACTACCGACAGCGAGCATGCATTCTGCTGGCTGCTCGGGCAGGTGCGCGCACGGTTCCCGCGTCCGCCGTCTCGCGCCTCGACGCTGTGGAATTTCGTGGCGCGGTGCTGTGCCGAGCTCGCCGGGCTGGGTATCTGCAACCTCATGCTGTCCGATGCCCGCCACCTCTACGCGCACTGCAGCACGAAGCTCTGCTGGATCACGCGTCGGGCACCGTTCGGCGAGGCACGACTGCGGGACGCGGAGGTGGCGGTCGACTTCGGACGCGAGACGACCCCGCGCGACATCGTGACCGTGATCGCGACCGAGCCGCTGACGGTCGACGAGAGCTGGATGCCGATGGCGGGTGACTGCCTGGTGGTGTTCGAGGACGGCCTGCCGGTGTTCGAACGTCCGACACGCGGCGCGATCAGTGAACGAGGGAGCCGGCACCGATCAGGCGGCGCTGCCAGTAGTCGTCGTCGAGGCTGCTGACGTGAACCGGTTCGTGGGCGTTCAGGGCGTGCACGAACCGATCGTCCCCGACGTAGATCCCGACGTGCGACACGAAGGCGCCCCGCGTGCGGAAGAAGACCAGGTCACCGGGGGTGAGCTGGCGTACGTACAGGCGCTGGATGGCATCGTACTGCCCGCGCGCCGTCCGTGGCACCTGGAGCCCGGCGCGCTCGTAGGCGTAATACACGAGTCCGCTGCAGTCGAATCCGCCCGGGCCGTCTCCGCCGAACTTGTAGGGAGCGCCACGCAGCGAGAGGGCGATTCGCGCCACCTGCCGGGTGACGTCGGAGCCCGGGTCCCGCATGCCGTGCATGCGCGGACCGGCGCAGGCGACGGTCAGCACCGCGACCAGGGCCACGACGGCAGCGCGGACGCGCCGGCGGACGGCAGGGTGGGGCACGGCTCTCCCTCCGCTAGAGACAGGGTAAATTATCCAGCAATGGCAGGTAGTTGCAAGTGGAACTTCAAGTCACGGCACAGTGCCTGGCCCGGGCCGGGTCGCGGATCCTTGCGGTGAGCCTGTGGGCGGTACTGCTCGGCGGCTGTGCGGGATCGGCGCCCGCGCACCTGGGTGTCACCGATGGGCGCCTGGCGGCGTGCCCGCGGGCGCCGCACTGCGTCTCCTCGCAGGCCGAGCGCGCGGAGCAACGGGTGGAGCCGTTGCACTACGCGGGGGCGCGGGATGCTGCGCGTGCCCGGCTGGTGGCCGCGATCCGCGCGCTGTCACGCATGCGCATCGAGGCCGAGCGCGCGGACTACGTGCACGCGATCCAGCGTTCGCGCATCTTCGGGTTCGTCGACGACCTCGAGTGCTACCTGCCCGAATCCGGCGGCGTGATCGAGGTGCGTTCGGAGTCGCGTCTCGGCTGGTACGATCTTGGCGTCAACCGCGCGCGGGTCGAGCACCTGCGGGCGGAGTTCGACCGCCGCGGGGGATGACCCTCACGGCGGGCAATAGGGTCAGTTGTCGGCGTCGATTGCAATGACCGCCAGACAATCCCCGGGGCGGGCGAGACCGGGGAAGTGGCGCCCGATCAGCGTGCCGCTGCGGTGGGCGTAGTACAGGCCGGGTTCCAGGCCGGTCTTCTCGACGGAGTGAATCCGCCCGATGAGCTGCCCGTCCTCGATGGGGTCGCCGAGGTTCACGAGACACTCGTAGAGACCCGTTTCATCCGAGATCGAGTAGCAGGTCGCGTCCGGCGTGGCCATCACGCGGCTTGGCGACAGACCGCGACTTGCGCGTGTCGCCGGATCACCCGGCAGTATCCCGAAGTGCCGCAGGACGTTGACGGCGCCGGTCTCGGCGATCTCGATGGTTTCCGGCGTGGACGTTCCGCCGCCGCCGAGTTCCGTGAACACGAACACCTTCCCGGCTTCCTCGACGATCCCGTCGAGCATGCCCTCGGTGTCGAGTTCCTCGATCACCAGCGAGACCGGCGCGGCGAACGCGTCGACCGTTGCCCGCGTACGTTCGAACTGGTCCTCGTCCGTCAGGTAGTGCATCGCGGCAAACGGGACGAAGTTCAGTGTCTTGCCGCCCGAGTGGATGTCGATCACGGCATCCACGTTCGGCAGGAGGCTATGGCTCACGTAGTGGCAGATCATCTCGGTGATCGTGCCCGTCCGGGTGCCGGGAAACGCGCGGTTCATGTTCACACCGTCGATGGGCGAGCAGCGTGTCCCGGCCTGGACGGCGGGGGGGTTCAGTGCCGGGATGATGATGGCTCGGCCGGTGAACTCGGCGGGGTCGAGCGAGTCGGCGAGCTTCTTGAGCGCGATCGGTCCCTCGTATTCGTCGCCGTGATTGCCTCCGGTCAGGAGCACGGTCGGCCCCGTGCCGTTGCGAATGACGGTAATCGGCACGCGGACCGCGCCCCACGCGGACTCGTTCGCCGAGTAGGGCACGCTGAGGTAGCCGTGCTGCTTGCCGTCCACCTCCCAGTCGATCGCGGCCATGACGCGTGACGGCTTGTCCTTCTGGACGAAGCCCGTCGTCTCGTTGTTGCTCGTTCCCATCCTGCACTCCCCGGTCTTGAATCAACGGCCCGATGTGGCGGGGCCGCCGATTGCTGATCATACGCCCGAACGCCTCTGGTCCAATTCACGATTCTGTCACATGAACTGCCCGTCGCGAGGTCCCTCGCGCATGCATCGCCAGCCACGGAGAGAATCGCTGGTCGTGCCCCGGGCTACCCGGCAATCTTTCGCTCGAAGCGCCCGGCGGCAGGGAAATCGGCTGGCGGTTCCGTCAGGACGCCGTGTCCTCATGGTCCGCGCAGGGGGGTGCCGGCGCCCCACCGGCGGTGAACCAGACAAAATCGAACGGCAGCGAACCGCCCGCCGCCTGCCGCTGCGCGGCAATCGTTTCGCCGATTCCACGCGTACCGAGGAATGCGATGCTGACCACGCTTGCGTTCGGCCGCCGGGCGTGGAGGTACCAGGGCACGCCATGGTCGCGACGCACGTGGCCGGCACCCGAGATCAGCACGGCCCCGTCCCCGGTGTCCGCCGCCAGCAGGCGGTCCGCCATGGAGGCGTCGCGCAGGCGCTGGACGGCCACCATCCGGTCGATTGGTGCATGGGTATCCACGCCGCAGTGGGCCCGGCGCAGGGTCTCGACCAGCCGTTTCCGGGCCGCCTGCGGCAAGGAACGGTCCAGGGCGAGGCGGCTGCGGCGACCGGCGGCCAGGGCGTCGAGGCCGTCGCGGCCCACGGTGCGGATGGTCCCCGGGTCGCTGTCGCCGCCACCGATCGGGAGGCCGCCGTCCAGCGCCGCGCGCACGATGGGCGCGTACATCGCGAAGTCCGGCCAGCCGCGGGCGGTCCAGTCGACCGCCCGGGCGAAACCCTCCGGCGTGGGCCGGGGCGCGGCACGCCAGGCGTCGATGTCGTCCTGGCGGGATCGCGGCACCATCTCCAGCACCACGACCGGGCGTCGATGGCGGGCGGCCACGCGGATCATGCGCGCCTGCAGCTCGTGCTGGCGGGCGACGGTGTGGATCTCTCCGAGCAGCACGAAGCGGGCGCGGCCGACGGCATGCTCGACCTCGGCCACGCTGACGAACCGGTCGTGCGCGGGGGCCCAGATGCGCCCCTCGAGTCCCCTCGCCGTGCCGCCCGCAGGACTGCCGATCGTGCAGCCCGCGAGCGCGGATGCGGCCAGTGCGGCGGCCGCCAGCCATCCGGCCGTCGCGACCGCCGGGCGCAGTGCTCGGGATCTTTCCTTGCAATCGCCGCTCATCATCTTTACAAAGCCCGCTTGATTGCCTGCTGTGAAAGGCCTGCCTCCAACGTGATCGTCGCCGAGCACCTGACGAAGCGGTTCGACACGCTCACCGCCGTGGACGATCTGTCCCTGCGGGTCACGCCCGGAGAGGTCCTCGGATTTCTCGGCCCCAACGGCGCCGGAAAGTCCACGACCATGAAGATGATCGCGGGATTCCTGGTGCCGACCGCCGGGCGCGCGAGCGTCTGCGGGCACGACGTGGTTGCGGATGCGCATGCCGCCCGCTCGGCGCTCGGATACCTGCCCGAAGGCGCACCCGCCTGGGGCGAGATGGTGCCGCGTGCCTTCCTCGAGTTCGTCGCCGATCTCCGCGGGTTGCGTGGCGGGCACCGGCAAAGCCGGATGGACACGGTGATCGGTCAGCTCCACCTCGGTCCCGTGCTGCACCAGCCGATCGCCACGTTGTCCAAGGGCTTCAAACGGCGCGTGGGCCTGGCGCAGGCGCTCCTGCACGATCCGCCGGCGCTGATCATGGACGAGCCCACCGACGGTCTGGACCCGAACCAGAAGCACGAGGTCCGCTCGCTCATCAACGCGATCGCGGCGGAGAAGACCATCATCATCTCGACGCACATCCTCGAGGAAGTCGAGTCCGTCTGCACGCGTGCCGTCATCATCGGGCATGGGCGCCTGCTGGCCGACGATACGCCTGCCGGGCTGCTGGCGCGATCCCGCTACCACAATGCGGTGACGGTCGCGTTCCCGGAGGATGCCGAGCCCGCCCGCGAGGCCCTGGCCGCGCTGCCGGGCGTCGAAGTGGTCGAGGCCGCACCCGACGGTCGCAGCCTGACCGTGTTCGCAGCCGATGGATTCGATACCGCGGGTCGCGTGCGCGCCTGCTGCGAAGAGCACGGCTGGCGCATCGACACACTGCGCGCCGAGGGCGGGCGCCTGGACGACGTATTCCGCGCGATCACGCAGGAATCGCCGGAGGACGTGGCATGAGAGCCATCCGCGCGATCTTCCGCCGAGAACTGGCCGGATATTTCGTCACGCCGGTCGCGTATGTGTTCCTGGTGATTTTCCTTGCCCTGATGGGGGCGCTGACGTTCTATTTCGGCCATTTCTACGACCGCGGGCAGGCTGACCTCGGGCCATTCTTCGGTCTGCATCCCTGGCTGTACGGCTTCCTGGTGCCGGCGCTCGCCATGCGCCTGTGGGCCGAGGAACGCGACAGCGGCACGATCGAGCTGCTGCTGACCCTGCCGGTGAGCACGGCGCAGGCCGTGATCGGGAAATTCCTCGCCGCGTGGGTGTTCACGCTTGTCGCCCTGGCCCTGACGTTCCCGATATGGTGGACCGTGAACTACCTCGGCAATCCGGATAACGGGGTGATCGTCGCGGGCTATCTCGGAAGCGCGCTCATGGCCGGTGGCTTTCTCGCCATCGGCAGCTTCGTCTCCGCGCTGACCCGCAGCCAGGTCGTGGCCTTCGTGGTCGGGTTCCTGATCTCGTTCCTGCTGCTGATGGCCGGTTATCCACTCGTGCTCGATGCGTTTCGGAGCTGGGCCCCGCACGCGCTCGTCGACGCGGTTGCGGCGCTCTCGTTCCAGGTCCATTTCGAGTCGATCAGCCGCGGCGTCGTCGAGGTGCGCGACCTCATCTACTTCGTCGGCCTGATCGCGTTCTTCCTGTTCGCGAACGTGGTCGTCATCGACATGAAGAAGGGCGAATAGGTCATGCCGCTGCCCTCGTCCCGCAAGCTTCGGTCCGGCGTGGCCATCGGGCTTGCCGCGGTGATCTTCGTGGCAGTGGTGCTGCTGGCAGACACCGCCCTGCGCGGCTACCGCGTGGATCTCACCCAGGATCGCCTGTACACGATCTCGCCACAGACACAGAAGATTCTCGGTCGCATCGACGAACCGATTACCCTGACGTTCTACTTTTCCCGCGATGCGGCGCAGGGCGTCCCGTTCGTGAGCCAGTATGCCGATCGCGTGCACGAGCTCCTCGAGGAATACGTCGCGTACTCGGGTGGCAAGCTCAAGCTCCGAACGGTGGATCCGCGCCCGCTGACCCAGGCCCGGGACCAGGCCACGAAATACGGTCTCAAGCCGATGTCGGCCGGCGACGGCAACGATGCCCGGATCTTCCTCGGGCTGGTGGGAACCAACAGCACCGACGGCCTGGAGACGATCAAGTTCTTCGATCCCGAGCGCGAGCGCTTCCTCGAGTACGACATCAGCCGCATGATCTGGTCGCTGATGCATCCGGAGAAGCCGGTGGTCGGAATCGTGTCGACGCTGCACATGACCTCGTCGGTGAACCCGGCCACGGGGCGCAAGAGCCCGTCGTGGACGATCATCGACCGGCTCAGGCAGATCGCCGATGTGCGTCATGTCGAGACGCCGACGGACCACATCGATCCGGATATCGATGTGCTGATGCTCGTGCACCCGCATGGCTACGACAACGACACGCTGTATGCCATCGATCAGTACCTGACGCATGGCGGCCGTGCAGCCGTGTTCCTCGATCCGGTGGCGTACACGCGTTCCGGCCGTACCAGGGACGGCAAGGTGCACCGCAGCCGCTCGGATCCCGGGCCATTGCTCAAGGCCTGGGGTGTCGACGTGACCCTCGACCGGGCCTTCGCGGATCCGCAGCACGGGCTGGTGGTGAACGCGGGCGAGGACATCGGCCGCGTGGTGCATCCGGGACTGATCGGTGTCACGAAAGGCGGCATCAACGGGCACGACGTCATTACCGCCACGCTCGAACGGCTCGTGTTCGGTGCGCCCGGGGCGATCACCGATCCGCCGGGCGGGCTCGAGGTGACGCCGCTCGTGACCTCGGCCAACAGCGGGGCGCTCCTGCCCGCGGACCGTTTCGCCAGCGTCGACAACCCGGCGGACCTCGCCGAGGGACTCAAATCGGACGGCACGCTCCATACGCTTGTCGCGCGGCTCGACGGCGACCTCCGCTCGGCCTGGCCCGACGGCCCCCCGCCGGGTGCGACCGCGCCGCCCGAGGGCCACCTCGCGGCCGCCGCGAAGCCGGCCCACATGGTGCTGTTCGCGGACACGGACCTCCTCAGCGATCGGCTCTGGGTACAGGAGCAGCAGACGCAGCAGGGCCTCGTGCGCCGCGCGTGGTCGGACGATGGGGACCTGGTGGTGAACGCGATCCAGAGCCTCACGGGCAGCGATGCCCTGATCAATATCCGGGGCGAGGGCACGTCGGCGCGGCCCTTCACCCGTGTCGATGCGCTCAAGCGCGCGGCGGCAGACCGCTTCCGCGAGAAGGAGCACGAGCTGCGCCAGGCGCTGAAGAAGACCGAGGCACGCCTGGATGCACTGCGCAGCGGCAAGGATGACGGCGGCGGCGGCGTCATCCTCAGCGACCAGCAGCGCGCGGAGCTCGAGCACTACCGCCAGCGCCGGATCGAGCTGCGCCAGGCGCTGCGGACGGTGAAACAGCGCCTGGACGCCGAGATTGATGCGCTCGGGACGCGCCTGAAGCTGCTCAATATCCTGGCGGTCCCGGTGCTGGTCGGACTCGCGGCCCTCGTGGTGTTCGGATTCCGTCGGCGACGACGGCGTCGGGCGGCCCCGGGGACGCCGTGAGCGGCCGCGCGCTGGCGGTCCTGGCCGTTCTCGCCGCCCTGGCGGTCGGGGCGGTCGTCGTCACGCGTGCGCCCGCCCCGCCCGCATCGGCGCGCAGTTCCGGGAACGCCCGCGAATACTTCCTGCCGGGCCTGCGCGATCACCTGAACGATGTCACCGCCGTGCGCGTGCGTGCCGGAGGCGGGAAGCTCGTCGCCCGCGTCGAGCGGCGGGGCGACCACTGGGTGGTCGCGAGCCGCTACGATTACCCGGCCGACGAGACGCAGCTGCGCGGTACGCTGATCGGGCTCGCGGACGCACGGCGCGTGGAGCCGAAGACGAGCCATGCCGATGCATGGGCCCGCCTGGGCGTCAACGAGATCGAGGACGCCGGTGCCCAGGGTGTGGAACTGTCGCTCGAAGGCACGGATCCGCCCGTGCGCGTCATCATCGGAAAACCCTCGACGGGCGATGTGGCCGGCACGTACGTACGCGCGTCCGGCGACGATCGCGCGTGGCTCGTCTCGAGCGACATCGAGCGGCAGGACCGGGTCGCTGACTGGCTCGACAGCCGGCTCGTCGACATCCCGGTCAAGCGCGTGCAGCAGGTCCGGATCGACCCCGCGGATGGAGGCCCCGTGCTCGTGCGGCACAAGTCGCCGGCGGAGATCCGGTTCCAGCTCGCCAACATGCCCGACGGGCGGCAGCCGCTGTCAAAGTCCATCGCGCGCTCGCTGGCACGCGTGGTGGCCGATCTCACGCTCGACGATGTGTTGCCGGCGACGGACATGCCCAAGCTCCCGCGCCTCGCGGTGTCCCGCTACCGGACGTTCGACGGGCTCGTGATCGAGCTCGAGGCATTCGGCACGCGCAGCGGCGACAAGGCCCCGCGCTGGGTCCGGCTCACCGCGTCGGCGACCGCGGATGCGAGCCAGGCCGTGCGAGCGCAGGCGCAGGCGTTCAACGTGCGCTGGCACGGCTGGGTGTATGCCATTCCGCACTACAAGTTCGTGAACGCCACGCAGACGCTCGAGGGCGTGCTCGATCCCAAGTCGCCCTGACCGCCGGCGGGCTCAGTTCCCGGTGGAACCCAGCGTGCGCGCGAGAAAGGCCATCGTCCGGTTCCAGGCGAGGTCCGCCGCGGCAGGCACATAGCGCATACCGGACGGGTTCGCGAATGCATGGCCCGCGCCGTCGTAGATGTGGATTTCGTGCGGCTTCTTCAACTGCGCCAGGGCCTGGTCGAACGCCTGGACGCGGCTGACCGGTATTGACCCGTCAGCGGCGCCGAAATGGCCCAGTATGGGCACCTGGAGTGGCGCGAGACGATGCGGATCGGTCACGAGCTCGCCGTAGTAGATCACGGCGGCACCGAGCTCGTCGGGGAAGCGCAGGGCCGTGCGCAGGGCCCAGCCGCCGCCGAAGCACCAGCCGATGACCCCGATCCGGTTCGCCGACGGCATGATGTCCAGATAATAGAAGGCCTGCTCGAGATTCCGGCCGAGGCGATCCGGGTGCTGCATCGCCGCCTGCATCAGGCGCTGCGCCTGGGCGGGATCGTCGGCGGTCCGGCCCTCGTAGAGATCCACCGCCAGTGCGATGTAGCCGGCGGCGGCCAGCCGGCGCGTGATGGCACGAATGTTGTCATTGAGGCCCCACCATTCGTGAATCACGATCACGGCGGGATACGGGCCCGCGCCGCCGGTCGGGCGCGCCAGATAGCCGCGCACGGGCTGGCCGTCCAGGGTGGCGTAGTCGAGCGCCTCGGCGTCGACGCCCTCCGCGCCTTGCGTGACATTGGCCACCGGTCGGTCACCCGCATGTTCGGCCGCGACGCGCTCGACGAACGAGGCGTCCCTCGGGCCATCGGTCCCGGCCGCCCGCGCCAGCCGCGGCGAACAATCGATGACGAGCAGCAGCGCGAGACCGCAGACGCGTACCAGCCGATCCATGCGGTTCCCTCCCCGGCAGCGGTTCCCCTCCCGCTCGGTCGATTGTAGGTCGGTCTGGCGAGGACCCCAAATCCGGGCCCCGGGTCGGTGGCCGGGGCAGGGCGGCACGGCGTGACCGGGCGGTATTCTCGCCCGCGCCACGGGAGCCGTCGGGGCGGCGCCGGGCCGGTAGCACGCGGCCGGAGGCTCGGGCACAATGCCCGTGTGTCCGAGACCGTCCCTTACCGTGAGCTCGACCCGTGGCCGGGTCGTCACCTCGTCGTGCCCGTCCTCGCGATCGTCGCCGCCGCCGTGATGGTGGCTCGCGGTGGTGCGCCCGTTCTGGAACCGCTGGTGCCCGAGAGTGAGGCGTCGGAGCAGATCCCGGCGATGCCGGGCAGGATGCCGGATTTCGCGGCGATATCCGATTCGGCGACACGCAAGGAGAAGTTCTTCGAGTACCTCCTGCCCGCCGTCGAGCACGTCAACGCGGAGATCCGCAAGCGCCGCCACAAGCTGATGCAGATCGCCCGGCGGTTCCGGGGGGGCTCCCTGCACGCGGACGACAAGCAGTGGCTGGACCGCATGGCGGGCTACTACGACGTCGATGCGGACGACACGACACGCCGCCTCGACGTGCTCGAGCGCCGGATCGACGTGATCCCGCCCTCGCTCGCCCTGGCGCAGGCCGCGATCGAGTCTGCCTGGGGGACCTCGCGTTTTGCGCGCATGGGAAAGAACCTCTTCGGCGAGTGGTGTTTCAGGGCAGGCTGCGGCATCGTCCCTGCGCAACGGCCTTCGAACCGGGAATACGAGGTCCGGACGTTCCCGAGCGTCCAGGACTCGATCCGCAGTTACATCCACAATCTGAACACCCACGACGCCTACCGCGAAATGCGCACCATGCGCCAGCAGGCGCGGCGCGCCGGACGTGACCTGAGCGCAGCCCATCTCGCGAAAGCGCTGGATCGGTATTCCGAGCGCGGAGAGGCCTATGTCGACGATGTCCGCACAATCATTCGAGCGAACGACCTTCCTTCACTCGTTGGCAGCGGCTAGCGTGCCGGCGGTGCCTCGTCGGTGCAAACTGCCGGCGCGCGTGACCGCCGCCGTCGCCCTGCTGCTGGCGGCGATCGGCACGCCGGCTCTCGCCGCGACCAGTGCGGTCGTTCTCGAGTATCACCACGTGTCCGCGGACGGTCCGGAGTCCACCAGCGTGGATCCGGACACGTTCGAGGCGCACATGAACTACCTCGCGACACACGATTTTCACGTGTGGCCGCTGCCGAAGCTGGTGAGCCGGATCCGCGCGGGCGAGGATGTGCCCGACCGCACCGTCGCCATCACGTTCGATGACGCGTACCGCTCGGTGTACACGGAGGCCTTCCCGCGCCTTCGCGCCCGCGGCTGGCCGTTCACCGTATTCGTCAGTCCCGGCTACATCGACGGTGACTACTCCCACTACGTCTCGTGGGATCAGCTGCGGACCATGGCTCGTCACGGAGCCAGCATCGGCAATCACAGCCTCCATCACCCGCATCTCGTCCACCAGCGCCGCGACGAGACCCGCGAGCAGTGGCTCGGGCGCGTACGGCACGAGATCGCTGGTGCCCAGCAGCGCCTCGAGGCCGAAATCACCCAGCCTGCGCACCTGCTGGCGTATCCGTTCGGTGAGTTTTCCCCGCCCGTCCAGGACATCGCGCGCGATCTCGGCTTGACGGCATTCGGCCAGCAGTCCGGCGCGTTCGGTCCGGAAAGCGATTTCACGGCTTTGCCGCGCTACCCGATCGCCACTGCGTTCGCATCGCTCGACAGCTTCGCGCTGAAGGTGCACTCGCGCCCGCTGCCGGTCGCGTCGACCGATCCCGCGTCCGGCATGCTGGGTCCGGATGCGCGCGTCCCCGAGTTGCGGCTGACGCTGGCGAAAGGCCCGTACCGGCCGCGGACCATCCGCTGCTACATGGGGGGCGAGCCGATCGACGTGAGCCTCGACGACGGCAATCCGCCCGTGCTGCACGTGCGGGCCACGCAGCCGATCGGGCCGGGGCGCACGAAGTACAACTGCACCGCGCCTTCCACCGACAGTGGGTCGTGGTTCTGGTACAGCTTCCTCTGGATGAAGCCCCGCGCGGACGGCAGCTGGTACCAGGGTTGAGCCCGATGCGCATCGGCCCCCGTCGGCATGTCCCACGGCCGTTCGTCGCCAGGATGGTGGAACGTGTGGGCTAGATTGCTGCAGTCCGCATGGCGGACCTTCCTCTCGGGCCTGGCAACCGTGCTGCCGGTCGCCCTCACGATTTACGTCGTCGCGTGGCTTCTGCATGCGGCCGAGTCCGCGTTCGGCGGCCTCGCGCGCGTGATCCTGCCGCACGGCTGGTACCTGCCGGGCACCGGCGTGCTCCTGGCAGTCGTGCTCGTGTTCGCCGTGGGTGCGTTCCTTAACGCCTGGCTGGTGGGCCGCCTCATCGGCCTGGGCGAGCGCGTGCTGGAACGCATCCCGTTCGTGAAGACCGTCTACACGGGCATCCGCGACCTGACGCGGTTCCTTTCGCGCTCCGGTGAGGGCGAGGCCCGGCGCGTCGTCTCGGTCGAGATCCAGCCGGATGCGCACGTGATCGGGTTCGTGACCGACGACGATGCCGGAGCGGGCTTGCCGGAACTCGCGGAGGAGGGCAGCGAGCGGCTGGTCGCCGTCTACCTGCCGATGGGCTACCAGGTCGGCGGATACACGCTGTACCTGCCGGCCAGCCGCCTGACACCGCTCGACCTGACGGTGGAAGAGGCGATGCGCGTCGTGCTGACAGCCGGTGTCAACCGACCCCGCCGAGGCAGCGGCTGATCGGCCCGGGCGTGCGGATCACTGGCCCGCGCGCTCCGCGGGTCGGGCCTCGGAGGCGAGCTGCGCGTCGGTGACCGCGATCGCCGTCATGTTCACGATTCCGCGCGCGGTGACCGAAGGCGTGACCACGTGCGCCGGCCGCGCGACTCCGAGGAGCATCGGCCCCACCGACAGGCTCGCCGTGAGCTGCTTCACGAGGTTGTACGAGATGTTCGCGGCGTCGAGCGATGGCATCAGGAACAGGTTGGCGGAACCCTTCAGCCGTGACTCCGGGAACAGGCGTTGGCGGATGCTCGCATCGAGCGCCGCGTCACCCTGCATCTCGCCCTCGACCTCGAGCTCGGGATAGTCACGACGCAGGATCGCGACGGCGTCGCGGGCCCGCCGGGCGCAGTCGGCATTGGAGGTCCCGAAGTTGGAGTGCGACAGGGCGGCGATTTTCGGCTCGATTCCGAAGCGGCGCACGGCCTGCGCCGACAGAACGGCCATCTCGGCCATCTCCTCGGCGGAGGGTTCGGTGTTCACGTGCGTGTCCACGAGAAATACCGGCCCCTTGGGCATGATCAGCATTGTCAGGGCGGACAGATCCTGCACCTGCGGCTTGCGCCCGAGGATGTCTTCGATGTGCCGGATGTGGTCCTGGTAGATCCCCGTGTACCCGCAGATGAGGGCGTCCGCCTCGCCACGCTGGATCATGAGCGCCGCGATGACAGTCGTGTTCGTGCGCAGGATCGTGCGCGCCGTGTCGGGCGACACGCCCTTGCGTCCCATGATCTGCTGGTAGAGCGTCCAGTACTCGCGATAGCGCGGATCGCTCTCCGGATCGGTGAGCTCGAAGTCCTCGTCCATGCGCAGGCGCAGATCGAGCTTGTCGATGCGCCGCTTCACGACCTCGCGCCGGCCGATGAGAATGGGGTGTGCGAGCCCCTCGTCGACGACCACCTGCACGGCCCGGAGCACGCGCTCCTCCTCGCCCTCGGCGTAGACGACGCGCTTGGGCGCCTGGCGTGCCCGCTCGAACACGGGCTTCATGACCATCGTCGAGCGGTACACGAAAGTCGACAGGCGCTCGTAGTATCGCTGGAAATCGTCGATCGGTCGTGCGGCGACGCCCGTATCGATGGCCGCGCGTGCGACCGCAGGCGCAATCTCCAGGATCAGCCGCGGATCGAAGGGTTTCGGAATCAGGAAGTCCCGGCCGAATGTCAGGGACTGGTCCTCGTAGGCCGATGCGACCGCCTCCGTGGCCTCCTTTCGCGCGAGGCGCGCGATCGCCTCGGCGCAGGCGACTTTCATCTCCTCGTTGATGGTCGTCGCCCCGCAATCGAGCGCACCGCGAAAGATGAAGGGAAAACACAGTACGTTGTTGACCTGGTTGGGATAATCCGATCGACCCGTGGCGATGATCGCGTCGGAGCGCGCCTCCTTGGCCTCTTCCGGCCAGATCTCGGGCACGGGGTTGGCGAGCGCGAGAATGAGCGGGTCGCGCGCCATCTTCTTGACCGCGCTGGCGTCGATAACGCCGGGGACGGACAGTCCCAGGAACACGTCGGCGTCCTCGATGGCGTCGGCCAGGGTACGGTAGGCCGTGTCGCGTGCGTACGCGGACTTGTACCGGTCCATCTGCCTGGGGCGGCCGTGGTACAGGACACCCGCGGCGTCGCACACGAAGATGTTTTCGTACCTGGCGCCCACCGACCGCAGCATGTCGAGGCAGGCGAGGGCGGCAGCGCCGGCCCCCGAGCACACGATCTTTGCGTCCTCGAGCTTCTTGTTGACGATCTCCATTGCGTTGAGCACCGCGGCGGCCACGCAGATTGCCGTACCGTGCTGATCGTCATGGAACACGGGGATGTTCATGCGCTCGCGCAGGCGGCGCTCGATCTCGAAGCACTCGGGCGCCTTGATGTCCTCGAGATTGATGCCGCCGAAGGTCGGCTCGAGCGCGGCGACCGTATCGCAGAACTTGTCGACATCGGTCTGGTCGACTTCGATGTCGAAGACGTCGATGTTCGAAAACGCCTTGAACAGGACGGCCTTGCCCTCCATCACCGGCTTGGCCGCGAGGGCCCCGATGTTGCCCAGGCCGAGGACCGCGGTGCCGTTCGTGACGACGCCGACGAGATTGCCGCGGGCCGTTACGGTCGAGGCCTCGAGCGGGTCGTCCTCGATGGCCTTGCACGCCGCGGCGACACCGGGCGAGTACGCCAGGCTGAGGTCGCGCTGATTGGCGAGCGGCTTGGTGGCCACGACGCCCAGCTTTCCCGGCGGATCCATGCGGTGGTAGATCAGGGCCTGCTTGTCGAATTCCTCGCGGTCGGTCTTGTGGTCGGTCATGAAGGGGGGTTCCCGCTGGGGTCGGAACTCGCGAAATATCGGGGCAACTTAGCATGGATCGCCATCCGGCCCGAAGCCGCGGGCGAGGGGGCCGCCTGCGCGGCCGGTGACGCGATCACGCGATGCCGGTCATGTTCTCGAACGCGGCCAGGGCCCGGCGCCGGCTGTCCTGCAGGTCGACGATCGGCCGTGGGTACGTCCGTCCGGGTTCCACGCCTGCCGCGGCGAGCGCCGTGGCCGGTGCCTGCCACGGTGCGTGTATGTGGCGGGCGGTGAGGCCGGTCAGTTCGGGCACCCAGCGGCGCACGTAAGCGCCGTCCGGATCGAAGCGCTCGCCCTGCCGTACCGGGTTGAAGATGCGGAAGTAGGGCGCGGCGTCGGCGCCGCAGCCCGCGGCCCATTGCCAGCCGAGGGTGTTGCTCGCCAGGTCCGCGTCGACCAGCGTGTCCCAGAACCATGTGGCGCCGAGGCGCCAGTCGAGCCGCAGGTTCTTGGTCAGGAACGAGGCCACGACCATGCGCACCCGGTTGTGCATCCACCCGGTGTGCCAGAGCTGGCGCATGCCGGCATCGACCAGGGGAATGCCCGTGATGCCACGCTGCCAGGCGGCCAGCTCGGCGGCCGCGTCTGCGCCCGGGTCCCGCCAGGGAAAGCGTTCGAATCGCGGGTCGAGCGGCGCGTCCGGCGTATCGGGGAAGTGGTGCAGCAGGTGGGCGGCGAATTCGCGCCAGCCGAGCTCCGCCAGGTAGGCCTTGGCCGCGGCCCCCTGGCCGTGGCGCGCGGTGTGCACGGCGCGGACCACCTGGCGCGGGCCGATCTCGCCGAAGTGGAGGTGCGGGGAGAGGGCCGAGGTACCGTCGACCGCGGGGTGATCGCGGCTGCCGTCGTAGCCGTCGAGAATGGAGGACCGGAAGTCCGCGAGCCGAGCCTGCGCGCCCGCTTCGCCTGGTGTCCAGTTCGCGGCCAGGCCTTCGTACCAGGGGGTGCGCGGCAGCAGGTCCAGCGCCGCGACCGGAACGCTCGCGAGGTCGTGTGCCGGCCCGGGGACACGATCGGGTGCGGGCGCCACCGCGTCCGGCAGGCCGTTCGCGGTGACGCGCCGCCAGAACGGCGTGAAGACCCGGTAGGGCGTGCCCTGGCCGGTTCGAACGTCGCCCGGCTCGAAGAGCAGGGCGGAATTGAACGTCTCGACGCGTACGCCGAGCTCGCCCTGGAGCCAGCTCTCCAGCGCCGCGTCACGTGCGCGCGGTTGCGGCTCGTGGCACCGGTTCCAGTACACCGCGGCCGCGGCGGTTGCGTCGACCAGGTCCCCGATCGCGGCCCGGCTCGGGCCACGGCGGACGACCAGCGGCGCGCCCGCCCGTGCGAGGTCGGCGGCCAGTGCGTGCAGGCTGCGGTGCAGCCACCAGCGCTGCGCACCGCCGGGGGGCCAGTCGCCGTCCTCTTCGGGTGCGTGCACATACAACGGGATGACGCGGTCGTGGCCCGCACAGGCAGCGGCGAGTGCGGGCTGATCCGCAAGGCGCAGGTCCCGTCGGAACCAGACAATGGCTGTCGACATACCGGGCCCTTTCGTGGCCACGACGCGTCAGGATTCGTCGAGGCGCGGTCGTAGTTCCACGAGGTTGCACGGCCGTGTGCGGTAGTCGAGCTGGTGACGGATGAGACGGTCCCACGCCGTTCGACAGGCGCCTGAAGAGCCAGGCAGCACGAAGATGAATGTGCGGTTGGCGACACCCGCGGTCGCGCGAGACTGCAACGAGGATGTGGCGATCTCCTCGAACGAGAGGACACGGAACAGTTCGCCGAAGCCGTCGATGGTCTTGTCGAACAGCGGCGTGGCCGCCTCCGGCGTCCCGTCCCGGCCGGTGAGGCCGGTTCCTCCGGTCGTGATGATCGCGTCGATACCGGGCTCGGCGATCCAGTCGGAGAGTACCTTGCGGATTGCGTATCGGTCGTCGCGGACGATGCGCCGGTCCGCCAGGTGGTGTCCGGCCTCGGTCAGTCGATCGGCGAGGAGTTGCCCGGACTTGTCCGTTGCCTCCGTGCGCGAATCCGACACGGTCAGCACCGCCATCCGGAGTGGGAAGAACTCGGGTTTCGAAGTCATTGCGGGCTCCGTCGGCCCCTGCCCGATGTACTGATGGGTCCGGAAAGTCTATCAGCGCAATGGCCTTGCGGGGACGACCGCGTTCTGGTCACGGGCGCCCCTGCAGCCGGTGGAGAACCATCGGCTGCAGGGGCCATGCAAAACCGGCCGGGCTCCGGGCGTCACACGATCGCAATGGACAGGGCTCAGACCTTCCCTAGCCGCCGGTCGCCGCGGCCTCCGCGTTCTGGAAACCGCGGACCAGGTAGTCGAACAGCAATCCGTAGGCAATCGCCAGTGGAATGGCGACGATCGAAGTGGCCGCCATCAGGGCCGGCCAGAAGTACACGTCACCGCGGATCAGCTCGGTGGGCACGCCAGCGCTGAGGTTGCGTGCCGCGCTCTCGGTCACGAACGTCACCGAGTAGATGTAGTTCGACAGCGACAGCGAGAACGCGAACACGATGCAGGCGCCGATTCCGGGCAGTGCCTGTGGAAGCACGACCTTCCGGAACGCGGCGAAGCGCGAACAGCCGTCCAGCAGGGCGGCTTCATCCAGTTCGCGCGGCACGGAGCGGAAGAATCCGAGCAGGAGCCACGTGCAGAACGGAATCGTGATCGTCGGCAGCACGACCACAAGTGCCCAGATCGTGTTTGCCAGGTCGAGGTCCACGACGATCTGGTACAGCGGGATGAACAGCAGCGTCGGCGGAATCAGGTAGACGAGGAAGATCGCCATGCCCGAGCGTTCGCCCCAGCTGCCGGTGAGCCTCGCCAGTGCGTACGCGGCCGGCACGGCGAGCACGACCGTGATGGCGACCACGAACAGGCCGATGACGAAGGAGTTCCACAGGAATGTCGTGTACTGGGTTTGTGTGAACAGGAAGATCAGGTGGTCGATCGTCGGCGGCTGCCCGTAGATGAACGGATTGGCGCCGGACGTGAACAGATCGGCCTGGGTCTTGAAGATGGTCAGGACCGCGTAGGCCACGGGCAGCGCGGAAAAGAGCGCGAGCAGCACCACTGCCGCGTAGAAGCTCGTCTTGCGTATGCTTCGCTTCATCGTTGTCGCTCCCCGTCAGCCATCCTGCGTGCGATAGGCCATGCGCAGCGCAATGAGTGCCGCGACCAGCAGTACCGGGAACAGGAACAGCGCGATCGCCGCGCCCTGTGCCAGGTCGCCGCTCTCGATGCCCTTCAGGTACGCCCAGTAGGGCAGGACCTGGGTCGAGTGGCCCGGCCCGCCTCGCGTGAGCAGGGAAACCATCGACATCTCGCCGATCACGAGCAGCGCCGTGAACAGCACGGCGATGATCAGGACCGGGGCAAGTGCCGGGATGATGATGCGGAACAGGATGCGGAAAAAGCCGGCCCCGTCGATGGTCGCCTGTTCCAGCCGTTCCCGCGGAATCGACAACCGTCCGGCCAGGACGATGATCGTCGCCAGCGGCAGCATCCGCCACACGTCGACAAAGACGAGCGAGCCGATGCCCAGCCACTCGCGCCCGAGATAGTACAGGTGACGGCCGGGTCCCCAGACGCCGCCCGGGCCGAGCAGGTGCATCTGGACGAGAATCCAGTCGATCGGGCTGAACTGCGAGTCGAGCAGCCACAGCCACGTGATCGCTGCCAGCGAGACCGGCATGGCCCAGGGCATGATGAACAGGATCTGCACCAGCCGCTTGCCGCGGAAGTCGCGTGCCAGCAGCTCGGTCGCCGCCGTGGCCAGGACGAGCAGGCACACGATGACCAGTGTCGTGATCAGCAGGCTGTTGCGCAGGGCCAGCATGAACGCTTCCTGGTGCACGACCTGCGTGAAATTGTCGAGCCCGACGAGATTGGTGATGTTCGGGTTGCCGACCGTCGCGTCGCTGAGGCTCAGGCCGATTGCGAGAACGAAGGGCACCGCGACGAAGGCCACGACGTAGATGATGGCGGGGCCCAGCATCAGGGCCCCGAGTACGCGTGGGCGGTCGCAGGCCTCGGCAATCCGTGCGAGCACGCCCTGGGACCGCGGTCCGGTAGCGGGGTTCGTGCTCATGCGACTGCCACCTCCGGGGGCATCACGCGCTCACCGCTCCGGGCGTCGAAATAACGGGCGCGGCTTTTCGGCACCACGAACCGGCGCGTCTCGCCGGCCACGAACCGCGGCTCCTCGATCTGGCGGAAGCGGAGAATGACCCGCGGCGGATGGCTGTCGACCTCGGGAATGCCGGCACGCACGAGGCCGTACGCGAGCCATTCGGCGCCGAGGAACTCGATCTGCTCGATCTCGACGTCGACGCTGATGGCCGCGTCCCCCGACGACTCGTCTTCGGGGACGAAGTCCTCCGGCCGCGCGCCGAGCATGGCCTCCCCCAGGTTGAGCAGGTTCATGGGAGGATCGCCGACGAAGCCGGCGACGAACAGGTTCGCGGGATCGTTGTACAGTTCGCGCGGCGTACCGACCTGCTGCAGGGCGCCCTGGTTGATCACGGCGATGCGGTCGGCCAGACCGAGCGCCTCGAGCTGATCGTGGGTGACGTACAGCGTCGTGATCTGCGTGCGATCGTGCAGTGCGCGCAGCTCACCGCGTGCCTGGCTGCGAATCTGGGCGTCCAGTGAGCTCAGCGGCTCGTCGAACACGAACAGTTCCGGGTCGCGCACGAGCGCGCGCGCCAGCGCGACCTTCTGGCTCTGCCCGCCGGAGAGTCGCGTCGGACGCCGGTCGAGCAGGTCCTCGATCTCGAGGATTCCGGTCACCCACTCGAGCTTGCGGCGCTGCTCGTCCTCCGGGACCTTGCGCGACACGAGCGGGAAGCGAATGTTGTCGCGCACGCTCATGTGCGGGTAGAGAGCGAAGCTCTGGAACACCATCGCCACGTTGCGGTGCTTCGGGTGAATGCCGACGACCGAACGGCCGTCGAGGAGGATGTCGCCGGAAGTGGGCTCCTCGAGTCCCGCGACCATGCGCATCAGCGTGCTCTTGCCGGATCCGGATGGTCCGAGCACGGCGACCATCTCGCCGTCGTTGGTCGTGATGTTGACACCGTCGACGGCGAGGATCTTGCCGTAGTGCCTTTTCAGTTCCCGCGTCTCGAGTACCGCCATAAGCGCTCAGCCAGAAGTTGGAAGTGGGGGGATATTACGGCAGGAATACGGCCGGGGCGAGGGCGGCCTGCGGCCACTCCCGCCCCGGTCGTCGGCTGGTGGACGGTCCAGCCGCCTGTCGGACTTGGGGCTGATCTACTGCGCCGGTGGGATAGCGGTCCATTTTCGCGATCCTTCTCGTCACATGGTTCCCACCATGCTCCTCCAACGATCGCAAAACTGTCCTCGCTCTCCCACGCGGCTCGCGACTATCGCCCAAGCCCGACAGGCTGCTAGCCACCCTTCAGGTAGCCCTTCTCACGCCACTTCTTGAAGATCGCCTTGACCTCGTCGCCGGCATCCTTGACGGCCTGCTCGGGCGTCTTCTCGCCGCGAGCCACGTTCGCCATCATGCTGGAGATGATGTGCGACTGGTACACCTCGGCGACCGCCGGATTCGCGTAGCCCGGATAGCCGAGCCAGGCGGTCCAGTTCTCCGCGCTCTTGAGCAACTGCAGCTTGTCGGCCGGCTGCGAACCCCACGGATCCTCGTCGAGCCAGCCGCCGTCCTGGAACAGCTGCGGCACCTGCGACGTGAACGCCGGGAAGTTGTACAGCTTGGCGAAGTAGCTGGCCTTGCTGTAGTTGTTCTCCAGGTCGAGCATGAACTTCTTTGCCGCCTGCAGCTCGGGGCCCTCGGGCACGTACTTCGGCACGGTATAGATGAACCACAGGTGCGCCGGCTGCTTCACGTCCCCGTTGGGACCCTTGAGGCCCGGGCGGAAGCCGGTGTCGGCCGCCGTATCCGCGCCGATGTCCTGCGCCGAGCGGAAGAACGAGATCGAGTTCTGGATGTACGACGTCTGGCCGGCGATGTACGTCTGGTTGTTCGACGCAGCGTTCCAGGAGAACACCTCGGGCGTCATCGCCGTGTCGAAAAGGTTCTTCTGGAACTTGATCGCGTTGAGCACTGCGTCGGAATCGAGCGTCGACATGTCGTCTTCGTTCTGGACGGAGCCGCCGAACGACCAGATCAGCGCGCGTGCGTAGAACTCGGAGTCGATCTCGGGGGACATGCCCACGCCGACCGGGATGCCGTGCTTCTGGTAGATCTTCGCGCCGCCCTTCTGCAGGTCGTCGTAGGTCTGGGGGCCGTTCGGGTAGCCGGCCTCCTTCCAGAGCGAGACGCGGTAGTCACCCGGATCGGGCACCCAGCCGTGACAGAAGCCGTACCACTCGTCCTTCACCGGCAGGTAGCTCGAGTGGCTGCAGGTGCTGGCCTGCTTGCCGAACGCCGCCTGCGCGGCCTCGTTGACGTCATTGAGCGGTCGCAGGCCGTCGATGAACGCCGTTGGCGGGGCCGGCATCTCGAACATGGTCGGGCCCTTGCCGGCCGCGATGGCCGAGGAGAGCGTCGACGCCAGGTCCGCGATGTTGATGTGGTTCACGGTGACGTTGACGTTGTGCACCTTGCCCCACTTCTGGGCATAGCTGTCGAACCACTTGTCGTAACGCGGGACGAAGTGACTCCACTGCGTGATCGTGAGGTCGGTTCCCTGCGGGAAGGTGTCCGGGAACGTCATGTTCCCGTAGCTGTCGGGATATTCATTCGGCGAGGGCTTGAGGTCCTGCGCCGCCTGTGCGGCGTTCGCCAGCACGAAGGCCAGCGCGCCCGCCACGAGCGCGTAGCCGATGGAACGATGCGGGTAGTTCTTGGATGTTCCCGATGACATGTGTGTGTCCCCCCTGGGGAAACGGAGTGTCGGCATTTCAGTCTAGGGGTCCGAACGGGCGTGTCAAATTAGGCATATGTATAAGACAATATCGCAGGCACGACGGAGCGGCGTGGATTCGCGAGAGCACGGCGCGGCGTCTGGTAGCATGCGCAGGCCTCCGGGAGGATCGTCGACGTGAGCGAGCGGATACACAAGGTTCTTGCCCGGGCCGGCCTGGGTTCACGGCGCGCGGTGGAGCGCTGGATCACGGAGCGCCAGGTCCGCGTGAACGGCAACGTCGTCGAACCGGGGGCGGCGGTGGATCTCGATGACCGCGTCACGGTGCGCGGACGGCGGTACCGCGTGGTCGCGCCGCAGCGCCGTGCCCCGCGCTGGCTCCGCTACCACAAGCCCGAGGGCCAGGTCACCACGCGCCACGATCCCGAGGGTCGGCCCACGGTCTTCGAGGCGCTGCCCCGGATGCCCGCGGGTGCCGGCCGCTGGATCTCGCTGGGGCGGCTGGACGTGAACACGACCGGCCTGATGCTGTTCACGGACGACGGTGATCTTGCCCACGCCCTCACGCATCCCTCGACACAGGTGGAGCGTGAGTACGCCGTGCGCGTGCGCGGCTCCGTGACGCCCGAGACGCTGGAGCGGCTGACGGCCGGGATTCTCCTCGACGACGGCGAGGCCCGCTTCGATCGCGTCACGGACGGGGGCGGGCAGGGCGCAAACCACTGGTACCACGTGATCCTGCACGAAGGGCGGCGCAACGAAGTCCGGCGCATCTGGGAGGCCGTTGGCTGCCAGGTTGCACGTCTCACGCGCATTCGTTTTGGCCCCGTCACGCTGCCTCGTCACCTGCGTGCCGGGCGGTTCGAGGACCTGCCGCCCGCCGAGGCCGATGCCCTGACGCGGCTCGCGGGCGGTGCGCAGCGTGCGGAGGGTCTCGGCCTCGAGCCGGACGCGGGCCGGAAAGGGCCCCGTCCGGGCGGCGGGCGCCCGCGGACGCCCCCGCGGAAACGCCGCCGGTGAGTCCCGCCACCCGGCGCACCGGCCTCGTCGTGCTCCTGGCCGGCGCGGCCATGCTGGCCCTGAACATGGGCCTGCGCCAGACCTTTGGCCTGTTCCTCGAGCCCGTGACCGGCGCGCTGTCCATCAGTCGCTCGAGCTTCAGCCTGGCGATCGCCATCCAGAATCTCCTCTGGGGGCTGCTGACCCCGGTCTGCGGCGCCTTCGCGGATCGATGGGGCACCGGGCGCGTCCTGGTGGCCGGCGGCACCCTCTACGTGGCGGGCCTGCTGGTCATGGCGCTCGTGCAGACGCCCGTCGGCCTGCAACTGGGCGCCGGCATTCTCACCGGGCTCGCGGTGTCCGCCACCGGGTTCCCCCTCGTACTCGCGGCCGTTGCCCGCGGTGCACCGGAAGAGCGGCGCAGCGCCTGGCTCGGCCTGGCGACCGCGGGCGGGTCGCTCGGGCAGTTCCTGCTGTTGCCCACGACGCAGCTCGTCATCGGCGGCTTCGGCTGGCCCAGCGCGCTCGTGGTCCTGGCCGTAATCGCCGGCGGGATGCTGCCACTGGCCTTCCTGCTGCGCGGGCAGCCGCTCGCGTCGGGCATGGGCGAGCAGAGGCTCGGCGAGGCACTGCACGAGGCGGTTCATCACCGCGGGTTCGTACTCCTGACGGCGGGCTTCTTCGTATGCGGGTTCCACGTGGCCTTTGTGGCGACGCATCTGCCGGCCTACGTCGAGTCGGCCGGAATCGCCCCGGTCATCGGTGCGTCGGCCCTGGGGGTGATCGGTTTCTTCAACATCTTCGGCACGCTTGGCGCGGGCTGGCTCGGGGGCCGATTCAGCAAGAAGCGCGTGCTCACCGGCATATACGTCGCGCGGGCCGTCGTGATCGCGACCATGCTGGCACTGCCGATGACGGAATGGACCGTGTGGTTCTTCGCCGTGAGCTTCGGCCTCATCTGGCTTGGCACGGTGCCGCTGACCGGCGGCATCGTCGGCCAGATCTTCGGCCCCCGGTACATGGCGACCCTGTTCGGCATCGTCATGCTGAGTCACCAGGTCGGCGCATTCTTCGGGGCCTGGCTGGGTGGAATCAGTTACGACCTCACCGGCTCGTACCAGGCCGTCTGGCTCGTGGCGATCGCCCTCAGCCTGGCCGCGGCCGCGTTGCACTGGCCCATCGAGGATGCCCCGCTCGCGCGCCGGCCAGCACCGACCGCGGCGACCCCGTGAGGCCATGCACCCGCGGACCGCGCGCAGCGTCTACGAGCGCCTCCTCGCCGCCTACGGGCCGCAGGGCTGGTGGCCGGCCGACGCCGGCTTCGAGGTCGTCGTCGGCGCCGTCCTGACCCAGAATGCCGCCTGGACCAACGTCGAGTACGCCCTCGGGCACCTGCGCGCAGCCGACGCCCTCGGCCCGGAGGCGATCCTCGCGCTCGACGACGCCGAGCTCGGCCGGCTGATTCGCCCCAGCGGGTATTTCAACGTCAAGGCGGGGCGTCTCAAGGCCGTCTGCCGCTTCATCGTGGAGGCCGGCGGCATTGATGCGCTCGGAGCACGGGAGACGGCGGATCTCCGCCAGGCCCTGCTGGCGGTCAAGGGTATCGGGCCCGAAACGGCGGACGATATCGTCCTCTATGCCTTCCACCGCCCCGTATTCGTGATCGACGCGTACACGCGGCGCATCTTCGCCCGATTGGGCGCAATCGCCGGAGACGAGTCCTACGAACACCTGCGCTCGGCCTTCGAGCAGGCACTGGGCGGAGACGTGCCCGTGTACCAGGAATACCATGGACTCATCGTCGAGCATGCCAAGGCCGCCTGCGCCGTGCGCCCCCGCTGCCGGACCTGCTGCCTTCGCCGCCGCTGCCCCGTCGGCCGCGGCGAGCGTCCCCCGCCGCGCTGATCGCGTGCTCGGTTTACACTCTCCGGCCCTTCGGCTAGAGTGCCGCGCCTGCCGCCACGGGCCCGCGCGCGGCCGCGCTCTTCACTGCGCGAGCGGAGCGAGCCGAACAACGCGCACGCCCGGGCACCGTCTTGCCGTCGCGTGGCGAGACGATGCCTGCGAGACCGGCGCAATGCCGGCGAAGACAATCGAGTTTCCGGAGAGGTGGCCGAGCGGTCGAAGGCGCACGCCTGGAAAGTGTGTGTACCCTAACCGGTACCGAGGGTTCGAATCCCTCCCTCTCCGCCAAACAGAAAGCCCCGCCCCGCGCGGGGCTTTTTGTTTGGTTGAGCGGGCGGTGTGGACGAACGCTCCGGTTCGACCGATCGGCAGGACAGCCGATCGGGACGCCGCAGCGAAGCGGAGGCGCCCCGCCGGGGCGAGGGCCACGGATGGCCCGAGTCTATCCCTCCCTCTCCGCCAAACAGAAAGCCCCGCCCCGCGCGGGGCTTTTTGTTTGGTTGAGCGGGCGGTGTGGACGAACGCTCCGGTTCGACCGATCGGCAGGACAGCCGATCGGGACGCCGCAGCGAAGCGGAGGCGCCCCGCAGAGGCGAGGCCCATGGATGGCCCGAGTCTATCCCTCTCGCCCCACGCGACACGGTACCCGTCTCACCCTACCGGCCGGTGTCGCGTCCGGTGCGCGCCGCCGCGACAGGCACGTCAAACCCTCGCCCCATTCGTCCATCCTCTGCTCCGCGCGTCGCTGCGCGTTACGACACGCATAAGGAGCGCTATCATTCGCACGTACCTGTACCGCAGGGAGCTTCGTGCGGCGTCACCCGATCAGGAAATCTCCACGGTCCCTGGTGTCCGTGGTGTTGCTCGCACTGGCGGGATCGGCCTGTGCCCACGGGGGTGGCCTCGATGCGAACGGCTGTCACCGCGATCGTTCGGTGGGGAATTACCATTGTCATCGCGGGCCGCACGCGGGGGAGACGTTCCCGTCGAAGGCGGCCTACCCGGGGGGCGCGGCGGGGTCGGACGCCTCGCCGGACGAGGGATACCATCGTCAGGACTATCTTCCGCGGTGGGCCGACGCGGACGGCGACTGCCAGGACACGCGCCAGGAGGTGCTCATCGCGGAGAGCCTGGCGCCGGTGACGCTGGATGCCAGTGGCTGCCACGTGGTATCGGGGCGCTGGCGGGATCCCTACACGGGCCGATCGTTCACGCATCCCTCGCGGCTGGACATCGACCACCTCGTGCCGTTGCGCGAGGCCCACGTGAGCGGCGCCGCGGCCTGGCCCACTGCGCGCAAGCGCCGCTACGCCAATGACCTGCGGCATCCGGAAACGCTCATCGCCGTGGATGCGGGCGCCAATCGCAGCAAGGGGGCGCGCGATCCCGCGGGCTGGCTGCCGCCCGATCGGGCGTACCGTTGCGAGTACGTATCGTCCTGGCTCCGGGTGAAGTACCAGTGGCACCTGGACAGCGACGCGCGGGAACGGGCGGCGATCCGGCGGGTCCTTGCCGGGTGCGGGTAGGTACTGCTTGATGCCGCGTGCCGCGACGGTCCGGCATGGGGGATTCTACAATCACGGGCGCGGCGGAGAGACGGTCGGGATGCACGGACCGGGCGTCCCGCGTAGGGTACGACAAGGCCCTGCGGCCGTCCCCGCGCTGGCGGGGGCAGGCCGTCGATCGCCATACGCGCACCGCGGTCGGCGATATAGTCGCGACGCGCCGCCACCCGGCGCGGAACGCGTAGCAGACACGCAGACGAGGCAACGAGCCATGACAGAACGCGTTGAGGTCGGCGGACTCAAGGTATCCGGAGAGCTCCACGAATTCCTGGCACGCGACGTCGTACCGGGCCTTGGCATGGAGGCGGACGCCGTATGGAAAGCCCTTGGGGAGATCGTCCGCGACCTGGCCCCGAGAAACCGGGCGCTGCTCGATGAGCGCGACGCCCTGCAGAAGCGCATCGACGAGTTCAACCGCCGCCAGGGCGGCAAGCGCCCCGACCCTGCGGTCGTGCAGGCACACCTGAGGGAGATCGGTTACCTGGTCGAGGAGGGTGACGATTTCACGGTGGGCACCGAGAACGTCGAC